>VOFI01002019.1_pt1 | contig 32744 bp, 40 predicted proteins | sample 5384131 | NCBI WGS metagenome assembly VOFI01 (sample SAMN12384728, study PRJNA508395) | human gut metagenome | isolation source: healthy gut H | host: Homo sapiens
TGCTCCGCAGCCAAAACAGTAATAGCGTTCATCCAGCTTCATACTGGGGGACTTATCCGAGTGAAACGGACAGCACGCCATACCTGTGCGACCCACTTTCAAGCCATAGGCTTCTGCGGCTTGTCGGGCAGTAACATTTTCTTTTACAACTTCAAATACATTCATGTGACTCCTTTCCTGAAACGAAAAAAGCACCTGTCATTTTCAAAACGAAAACAGCAAGTGCCTTAGAGTTCCATATTTAATTTTAGGTGCAAAAAAGCAGGAGACCTTTTCAGATTTCCTGCTTAGCAAAGCTGTGAAGATTTAATTGTGGTTGGGTTGCCAGTTATACAAACTGGAAATTTTCTTTTTAGAATGAATTATTTAATTTCTACAATAGCACCATATTTCGTATACGGAAGATATTGTACCTTTAAATAAGTATTTTTATCAATATACCTTGAAAATACTGTGATTTCGATTTCATCATCTTTAACTTTATCATATAGAAAAATACTTCTTCTTTCAGAAGATATATCTGCACCACCATGAGATTGTTCAGTTACATATCCTTCTGCATAACTATACTGTTTGTTTATGATGTAAGGCATATCTAAAACAAAATCTTTCAAATATAAGATTAAAAGAATAGCTACTATAACAAGAATGGTATTAGCCAATCGAAGAAATATTATATCATTTTTTCCAGTATATTCTTTTTTTTATCGCTTCTTTATCAAAAAATATCGAATAGATAAGTTTTCTTTTTTTAATTAGATAGATAATGCAAGCAATTAACGCTATAACAAATAATGAAACTCTTATAAACAATCTAAATATAGCAAAATCCATAATATCATCCCCTTAAACTTCAAGTTTGTTGCTTACATTATACTTCATCAACCTAAAGAATGGAAGATTTTTTCTTGCCTCCCAAAGCAAAAGCACCTGTCATTTTCAAAACGAAGACAGCAAGTGTCTTAGAGTTCCACATTCTATTTTGAGTGCAAAAAAGCAGGAGAACTTTTCAGATTTCCTGCTTAGTAAAGCTGTGAAGATTTAATTGTAGTCAGTTTTTCTTATACCATCCGAAATTTATACTTTAATGTTCTCTCATAACAAAAATCAATTTTGTCCTCCAACAAAAATACCGTTTGGGGGATTATCCCATATAAAATTATCCTCAGCCACTTCGCTCTCCAATGCAATTTCAATTTTATATATCCCCACATTTTGAGCATTTTCATCATCCTCACTATACATATAAAAATTCATACAATACCGTTCCTTCTCTGTCAATATGAGATACATACCATCCAATTCCGTTTTCCTTTTACCATAGTTGCTTTCACTTGATGATGCACAATCGCCCTCAAAACTTTGGATACTGCCCTCAATATAATCGAAAAAATCAGAGATTTCAGTGTCTAAATTCTCAATGTTCTTTTTGCTTTCTTCGGAAAATAGAGATTTGAGTTTCTCACACTGGAACAATACTTTTTTCATATAATTACATCCTTTACTGAATAATTGCAAAATCACTTATTGGATTAAGGTCATTACAAAAAATTTCTTACTATCATTATACTTCATCAACCTAAAGAATGGAAGATATTTTCTTACTCCCTAAAGCAAAAGCACCTGTCATTTTCAAAGTGAAAACAGCAAGTGCTTTAGAGTTCCATATCCTGTTTTTTGCTTTTTGCCTGATCCGTCCGGCTGACTTCACGCTCTGCAATTTCTTTCTTTTTGCGGCTCAACTGCTCTATAATAGAATTTTTGGCTTTCTTCTTGATTTGCTCCGTTCCGGCTTTTTTGACCTCCGGTTTCATCAGCGTGGTTTGGATTTTCTGAATGGTTGATTTCATAGCGTTTGTGATTCTGTTCCATATCCAGAAAATCGGCCAGCATCCGGTCATTCAGCTCTGGGGCCAAAATTTGTACGAAGCTGACGGCTCCGTACTTCTTGCCCATGCGGAACTGCTTGCCGGTGCGGAACTCAAAGGAGCTGGGGGCGATAAAGTCCTTGGTGGACAGGCCGCTGGAGGGGAGCCAGTCCCACTCAAACCGGAACGGCAGCTGCTCGTCCATGTGGAAGATACCATGCAGTTGGGCAAGCCGCGCCTTTCCGTCCAGCGTTTCCGCCGCCACGCCCAGCCGCTTGAAGTTATTGAGAATGTCGGTCTCAATGCGCTCCAGACGGGGCTTGGCCGCCTTGATGCTGTCCGCGTCAATGCCAAAGGTGAGATACTTGGTTTTGATCAGGCCGTTATTTCCCTTTGCCAGCTGGTTTTGCAGCATGGTCATGTATTCGATGCGGATGCTGTCAAAATCGTCCCCCTGGAGAGGGATGTTGATGGCGCGGGCAAAGGTTTCCTCCGATGCTGCAAGGTTCAAAAAAGACAGCTCAAACTGAATCGAGCTGTCGAAGTAGTTGAGGAAATCGCACCAGCCCTCGAAAATCGCGGTTTTATCCTCGTTCTGTGAGAGCTGATAGTTGATGTCCTGAAATTGAATGGTTTTTGTGTAGTGACCGTCTGATACCCGGCAGATACCGTCCGGCCACATTCGTTCATAAGGGATACTGTCCTGTGCCGATTTTTCCTTTTTGTCCGTGCGGTTTGCGCGGGCAATCGCAGCTTCAATCTGCTTTCTGTCGGCGCGGGACAGCTTTTTCTTTGTTTTGACCGGCTGCACAGCTTTTTCCTCGTTTTTTCCGAACAGCCGGTGCAGCCAGCGTTTGATTGCCGTAAACAATGTGTGACACCTCCTCGTCGAGATTTGCCTGCCGCTGCAGCACGGCATAGAAGTTATTGGTGCGGTAGGGGCGCTGCCTGGGGCGGATCACCGTGACGCGGATGATATTGCCCACGATCTTTTCCAACGGCTGACCATGTTGAAGTAAATCTCGATTTGCTGGTCATACTGATAGCGGTTGATCTTCCTGCGCTCATAGACGATCACCTTGTCGATGAACTCATTGAGCATGGGCGTGGTCAGCTCGGTAAAGTCCGTATAGCGGTCTACCAACTCCATGAAACGGTCAACATTGACGCTTTCTTCCTGTTCTGCGTTCATCTGCTCCATCAGCTCGGCGCTGCGCTGTTCAAGCTGCGCCTGTTCCGCTTCATATTGTGCGGAGAGCTTTGCGTGCCGCTTCTCCGGCAAGCGTCCGAGGGCGTAATCCTCATAGAGCTTTTGCAGCAGCGTGTCCAGCTCGTTTGTGCGGCGCATGATGCGGTCAAGCTCCGTCCTACCGCTTTGCAGACTGCGCTTTCTCGCATCGGAGGTGGTCTGCATCACAAGCTGCTCAAAATCCCCCTTGTTGGCTCTGGCATAGGTCGCTACATTCCGCAGCGCATCCAGAATCAGGTCACGGACGATCTCCGTTCGGATAAAGTGAATGGTGCAGGAGGTCGTTTTCTTTCGGTAGGAAGCGCAAACGTAGTTGTCCTTCGGGGTCTTGTGGTATGCGTCACCATCGCTGCGCTCGTTATACATTTTGCGCCGCACTCGCCGCAGTAGAGCAGCCCGGTCAGCGGATTCGGCTCTTTATTGCGGTCACCGCGCCGGATCGTCCTGCGGAGCTTCTGCGCGGTTTCCCATGTGGTCTTGTCAATGATGGCTTCATGGGTATTCTCAAAAGATTTTCCAGTCCTCTTTGGGAGCCTGTTTGCGGTGCTTGTCCCGGTAGCAGGTCTTGAAGGTCTTGAAATTGACGGTATGCCCCATGTACTCCACGCGGGCAAGAATATAGCTTACCGTCGTACCCCACCAGCGGTAGGGATCTTCAAACTTGCTGTTTCTACGGTTGCCCACGCCTTTTGCGGCAAGGTAGGCAGATGGACAAAGCACCTTTTCCTCGGACAGAATATCCGCGATCTGATATACGCCCTTGCCGTCAATGACCATGTGGAAGATGCGGCGCACAACGGCGGCAGCTTCCTCGTCGATGATCCAGCGCTGCTTGTTCTCCGGGTCTTTCAGATACCCGTAGATGGGATGGTTGCCGGTGTGTTCGCCCTTGTTGCCCTTTGCCCGATAGACGGCGCTGACCTTCTTGGAGGTATCACGAGCGTAAAAATCGTTCATGATATTGAGGAACGGCGCGAAATCATTCTCGGACTGATTGGCGCTGTCCACGCCGTTGTTGACGGCAATGAAGCGAACGCCGTTCTGCGGGAATGTGACCTCCGTATAGAAGCCCACACGGAGATAGTCACGACCCACGCGACTGAGATCTTTTACCAGCACAATGCCCACCTTACCGGCTTCAATGTCGGCAATCAGGCGTTTCCAGGCTGGACGCTCAAAATTCGTACCGCTCCATCCGTCGTCAGAATACACCGATACATTCGGAAAATTCCGTTCACGGGCATAGCGCGTGAGCATATCCTTCTGATGAATGATGGAATTACTGTCCCCGGCAAGATCATCGTCGCGGCTCAGGCGGCAATAGATGGCGGTGATTTTTTCTTGTGACTGTCTGTTGTTCATAGCGATACCTCTTTCAGACAGCCAGCTCATTTGTGGCAATTACAGTATAGCCGATTTTCCTGCCGCAGTAAAGCGGACAATGGTAACTTTTCCGGGTTTTCATCGTAATTCCTCACTTTCTCAACCTTCGCAGCCCATTTTGATCAGCCGCTTGATTTTGTCGTTCATATCCTCCTTGCCGTTTTCTTTTGAAATGCAGCGTCACGCGATAGGTGGTGTTGCCCACCCTGCGGGTCATCCTTCCGGCAGAGGAAGGAGCGGCGGGTGCGGGACGACGCACGGTTTCTTTTGCGGTTGCGGTGGCGGTATTGTTCATAGGCACTCCTTCTCCTTCATCATTGTTTTTAATCTATCCAGCTTGTTCTGTGCGGTCTGCCTGCGGAAGTTTGTCCCGGTGAACAGGATCGGGGCGCACATTTCCAGCAGTCTGTCATAAATGCGGGCGTGGGGCGTGTCCTGCGGATGCTGCAACTCGTCAAGGCTCAGATTGGTGGTGACGATCAGGGGCTTGCCGCTGCGGTAGCGGCTGTCTATCACGTTGTAGACCTGTTCCAGTCCGTATTCCGTGCCGCGCTCCATGCCGAAATCATCCAGAATCAGCAGCGGATAACGGCACAAGCGGGCGATGTACGCATTTCTGCCCTCATAGCTGCCGGACAGATCATTGAGAACGGCAGCAAAGTTCGTCATGCGAACGGGGATTTCCTTTTCCATCAGGGCATTGGCGATACAGGCGGCGAAAAAGCTCTTGCCCGTCCCGACACTGCCCCAGAGCAGATAGCCGATATTCTCAGCTTGCATTTTGTCAAAATGATCGGCGTAAAATCTCGCGTGTTTCATCTGCGGATTCGCGCCGTTATCCTGTGCAAAGCACCATTCCCGCAGCTTCGGCGTGTCAAAGCAGTCCTTTTTCAGCTCCTTTACGGTGTCCTCATGCTTGCGTTGCTGGTCAGCCAGCCGCTTTTCCTCATAATGCTTCTGCTGACAGGCGCAGTTTGTGGGATGCCGGTCACGTCCAAACAGGGCGGCGTGACCATCTTCAAAATAGGCTTCCTTCGGCGTGTGGCACTTGCCGCAGTACAGCAAGCCGTCCTCGCCGGTATAATCGCCCTCGCTGGGGCTGACTTCCATCATTTTGGAAACAATATCGGTAAAACCGTTCATAGGCTTTCTCCCTCCTTGCAGGTGTAGTCGGGGATGCCCTGTTTTGGGACACCCTTTGTTTTATCGTTTTCTGCCCACCGTCTGATGGTGGCAGCATGATTCTGATAGCTTCTGCCTGTGGATTCCATGTAGGAGGACAGCTCGGAAATGAGCCTGTCCAGCCTGTCGGGAAAATCCCGCAGCAGCTCGGCATATTCACTCTCTGTCAGGAAAACATTCTCATACCGCCCGTATGTGGCGGGCGCTTCACTCTCTCTACTCAGGTCGTTCTGATTCAGGTTGCTACTACTCAGGTTGTTAGGGGACAGTTTTCTTTCCATCATAGGGACAATTTTCTGTCCATCAGTCGGATAGTTTTCTGTCCCAATAGAGGAAGGCTTTCTGTCTGTCACTTGGAAAGTTTTCTGTCCTTCTGGCGGCAGCTTTACATAGATACGATTTGGCTTGGAAAAGCCGCTCCTGCGCCGCTCGATCAGCCCCGCGTCCTCCAACTCGGAAAGAGCGGTTTTCACGGTCATGGGGCTCCTGTCCAGCGCGGCGGCAATCTTCTCTATGGGGAACACAAGGTAAATCCTGCCGCCCTCATCCAGCCAGCCGTTTGCCTGTGAGAGCGTCGCCCGGTCAAGCAGCAGCGCGTACAGCAGCTTCGCCGTTTGGGTCAGGTCTGCTTGCAGCAGGAAACGGGGGTATGGCAGATACGGCGGCAGCCGGGTATCCGCTTCTCATATACTCTGTGATGGAATGTCACCTCCTTCGCGGGAATTAGGGGCATAACGAATTGTGACAGCCCTCAGTCGGGCGGTTTCCAGCGTTTCGACCAGTAATGCGGGCAAAGAACAACGATTGCCCGGAAGCTCTGCTTGCAGCCGTGAACGCACCCACGGCAAAGGGGATTGTAGGAAATGCGGTTTCGGTGGTCGAGGAAGAACGACCATTCCAGCCGCCGCTGCTTGTTCATTCTCGGCATTTTCACGCTCCTATCTGTCGCCAAAGTGTTACGCTCCGGCAGACGGTCAAACTGTAAATCTCGGTATCAATTTCGGGCTTTTTCTGCCCTGTACGCTCCATTTGGGGAATGGGTGGTATGCGGGTATGGGTAAGTCCCCTCGGCGCGTTCTGTGCGCTTTCGGGAGGGGGGCATTTACTCCATTTCTGGATTTGAAAATAAATTGTATCTTTTTCGTGCGCTGTATTGTATTTCTCGTGCAGATAGCGTATAATAATAGTGCCAGTAGAAAGGGATGATTTCATGGCTGGAACTACAACAAACATCAGCATCCGAATGGACAGCGACCTGAAAGCACAGGCTGACGCTTTGTTTTCGGAGCTTGGCATGAATCTCACAACGGCTTTCAATATTTTCGTGCGTCAATCGATCCGGGAGGGCGGGATTCCGTTTGAAATCTCCATCAATCAGCCTAACAAGGAGACGATTGCCGCCATGCTGGAAGCGGAAAGGATTGCGAAAGAGCCGTCTGTAAAGGGCTATAACGACCTTGACGAGCTTTTTTGCCGATCTGAAAAAGTGAGAAAGACAAAGCTGACCGTCAAGCCGACCACGGCGTTCAAGAAGGATTACAAGCTGGCAATCAAGCGCGGACTGCAAATTGAGCTTCTTGAAACCGTGATTGAAACGCTTGCAATGGGAAACACGCTGCCGCCTGAGAACAGAGATCATGACCTGACCGGCAACTGGCGTGGACACCGGGAGTGTCATATTCAGCCTGACTGGCTTCTGATCTACCGCATTGAGGGCGATGTTCTGGTGCTGACTCTTTCCAGAACCGGAACGCACAGCGATCTATTCGGGAAATGAGCATTGTGCCGCATGGGGAAACCTGTGCGGCATTTTGCTTTTTAGAGTTCTGTCTCATGCTTCCGTCCGTGTTTCGGCTGCTGCGGCTGCATCGCCATCTGATAGTTGCGCTGCATGGTCATCAGCTCATGCAGCCGGTCGCTTTTCTCGCGGTAATCGTTGTAGCACTCGTTTTTCTGGGACACGAGAGACTGAATCTCCTGGGCGACCTCTTTGCGCTTCGGAAGCTGCTTGGGTGCGCCCAGCTTATCAAGCTGACGCTTGGCAGCGTCGTTGATGATAAAATCCGCTTCATGCGCGGCATAGAATTTCTGCTTGTCCTTTTCCTTGCGGATCGCACGATACTCCTTGATGACGGGATAGGTATTGCGGTAATTGTCCATCGCTTCCAGCATTGCCTTTTTGTCCGTTACCTTGGCAGCGGCAGCGTCATAGCGGCTGCGGGCTTCCCGCGCTTCCGCACCGGCTGCATCCACGGCAGCGCTCAGCTTATCCGGGGATAGAAGATCATGCTCCTGCAAGTACATGAAGGTTTTTGACCATGCCTTGAGGGTTGTGCATCGTCGCCCAGCGGTCATAGCCGATGCCTTTGCCCTCGGCGCGTTTTGCTTCACGGTCAACCATGCGCCCAATGGAGGGCGTTTGCGGTGCGCTCTGCTTCGGAGTGTGCCTGTCGGAAGCACCCTTGTTTGAAGATAGGGTGCGGTCAAGCGGGATAGCATCATTTGAAGTGAGGGTATGCTCAGAACGCAGGACGTTTTTGCTCCAAAGCGGCAAGCACGGCGGCTTTGTCAAAGCTGTCGCCCAGCTTCCGCGCCGTGATGGGCTTCGTGCGGTCTGGTGTGAGATAGGAAAACCGCCCACGGCTCTCCTTGACAATCACGCCGTATTGCAGGAGCTTCCGCGCAAAATCCTCGACGGTGAACGATTCGTTCAGCGTTTTTCGGATGATCTGACGCAGCTTTTCTTTGTCGGTTTCAAAGCGTGTTGGCTTGGTGGGCTTGCCCTCTGCGGCAAGGGCGGCGTTTTCCTGATCCAGCGCAGCCTGTCCCTTTTTTCTTCACCCAATACTCGCGCTCGGTGACGCGGTTTGCGCTGCCGTTCAGAAGGTCGATCTGATAAAGACCGGCTTCGTGGCACAGCTCCATGACCTCGGATTTGAAATATTCCATCGCCGCGTCGGTGCAGCGGTGCTTACATCCGGCTTTCGTGTCGGCGGGTCTGTCCATGTAGGGCAGCAACGGCACATTTTCGATCCGCAGACTGTTGATGACGATATGCACATGGATGTTGCCGGACTGGTTATGCCCGTCCGGGTGGGTGCAGACGATAGCCTGATGACCGGGAAACTGCTCCCGGCAAAACCTTTCGCCAAGCTCCTGCGCCTTATCTACGGTCAGCCCGTTGTCTGGACCGTCCCGTGGGTCAAAGCTGATGATGTAATGGTGGCTCTTGACGTCCTCGCGCTTCTGATTCTTGCCATAGCGGAGGTTGGAGCGCATACAGGCAACTGCAAAATCTTCCTCGCCGCAGTTCAGGGTGGAAATGCGGTAATCCCCTCGCGGCACAAGCCGCCCGTCTGTGTCCAGCGTTGGCTTCATGGTAAACTCGTCGTGCGCAAAGGTCAGGTATTTTTCAGCGTCTCCGTAGTTGGCGTTTTTAGAGCTGATATGTTTGAACGTTGCCAACGGCTTCACCTACCTTTTCCAGAATGTCAAACTTCAAAGCGGCGAGATCGGAAGCCGCCGCCCGCACCTCTGCTGCAAGCTGGGGATAGGGATTGTGCCAGTCATTGATAGCACGGGCGATCTGATTGAGGTTATTCCCAATTCTGCCGTATTCGACGGTCAGCTTCCCAAGTGCGGAAAGCAGCTCATCATTGACCGGGGAAACTGTGACAACGGGGCGAATGCTTGCGCCCTGAATGGCTCTGCGGATAAACTCGGACTGACTGATGCCGTAGGGCGCAAGACGGGCAGCAAAATCCGCGTATTCTTCCTCGGTCATGCGGGTTTTGACAACACGGCTGCGGTGCGGCGTGTCATACTTTTTGCGTGGCATTGGCTTCATCTCCTTTCACTTATCGCCGTTTTCGGGGCAATTTTGCACCCTGCTCCCAGCTTGAACTCACAAGGGTTTTTCAAAGCGGAAAGCCCTTTATTTTCAACTCTGCCTTTTCAGACTGCCTGACGTTCTCGGCACTCGCTTCACGCCCACAATTTACTCATGCGGCCTTTCATCGGATGGTCTGCGACGGTTGTTATCACGCTCGGACGATCCCGAATGGGGAGTAGCTGCCCTCTGCTGTCATCGCCCACCGGGAACGACCCGGCTTTCCCGAAGCTGGCGTTGCTCGCTCACTCCCGTGCGGGAGGTCTTGGCGCGTCCTTCGGCTCGGCTATCACAGAGAGCTTGTTGCCTGAAAAAAGCTATTCGGTTGTCAAGGAACACCGTGCCGCCGGGGTCAAACTGTTACCGGCTCCGGCACGGAAGGGCTTTCCGGTTTGGAAGCCCCTCTCAACATACAACGGACATTTCTTCTCGAAAACTTGGTACTGCCGGAGAAAAAAATTTCTGAAAACCTCTCCACCTTACTAAGTGAATCAGCTCCCGTTTTTGTCCCAATGCTTTGCCCTTTCACTTTTCAACGGACAGAAATCTGCCGTTTGTTGAGTATGCCGGTGAGAAAAATTTTTCTGCGGGAGCCGGTTTCAGCTCAGGTGATTTTCAAAACCTTGCGCAGCGATAGAGCTTGCAAAGCTCTGTCGCTGGGCGAGGTTGCCGCAGCCGTCAGGCTGCGTATAGCAGGGTTTGGGGAAAGCACTCCCCAACAAGATTCCGATGGGACAGAATGAGCGAAATGCGAAATCTGGCACCTCGGTAGAATCTTGCTCTCTGCTGCTCCTAACCTCCCTTCACTTACAACGGACATTTTCTCGGCAAAAAGCAGGGTGTGTATTTGTAAACATTTTGTGAACAAGCTGCCGTCGCCCGCCGTTCGTCGCTGCAACTCTTTCTGCTTTTACGGTATCGCAGCAGCGATAGGATTGCGACATACCAACGGTAACATTGGCGTTACCATAGCAACATTCAACCAGAGTGTTTTTCTTTCTCCCTACCCTTACTACAATTTCAAAAGCGCTTTTTGGCCAGTTTTCAGAAAATTGTTTTGCAGGACGAAAAAAGAACGGTCTGCATGGCAAACCGTTCATAAAAAGCTACGCACAAGTTACTTGTTCCTGTTGCGCTTTTTCCTTCAATATGCTATACTGATGGTGTTTACACCACAAGAGAAAGGAAGTGATCCTCATAGCCATCACAAGCGCAAGTTTGCCCACGAAGAAGCGGATTCGGACCGTTTGCGTGAAGCTGTTTTTGGAAAAGGGCTACAAGCAGACCATGCTGGCGGAAATCAACGAAAAGGCCGGTGTGTCTTTCAGCCAGTTCCAGAACATTTTCCGCGCCAAGGACGGCGTATTGACGGAGCTGGTGGAGTTCATGTTTGAAAACCAGTTCGCCATGGCGCGAAGCGCGGCGGGTAAGAAGCTGCCGCCGATCTATGTCTACGCGGTCGAAACGGCGATCCAGATGACGCTGACGGAGCTGAACGAAAACCTGCGGGAAATTTACATTGAAGCCTACACGCAGAAGGAAGCGTCTGAATTTATCTTCCGGGAAACCGCGAAAGAGCTGTATCTGATTTTCGGCTCGTATCAGCCGGAGCTGACCGCCCGCGATTTTTATGACATGGAGATCGGCTCGGCCAGTATCATGCGCGGCTACATGGCGCACCCGTGCGACGAGGAGCTGACGCTGGAAAAGAAGCTGCGGCTGTTTCTCACCATGAGTCTGCGGGCGTACAACGTCCCGAAGGAGGAAACGGAACAGGCGATCCGGTTCGTGGAAGGGCTGGATATCCGCACGATCTCCGAACAGGTGATGCAGGCGTTGTTCAAGGCGCTGGCGATGCGCTTTGAGTTTTCCCTTGCGGGGATCACGCTGCCAGCACAAAAAAATAGAAGTCAATATGTATTGCAAGGGAGTACTCCCTTGCATCGGGATATATCCCGATGCAAGGGAGTACTCCCTTGCATCGGGATATATCCCGATGCAATCCCCTCTTGCTCCAAAACGCGCTTCCCATGGGGGACGGGACGGCGTGGGAAGAAAGCGAGGAATAACTATGAAAAAACGATTGCTCAGTATCCTGCTCATGTGCTGTATGGTGCTGACACTGCTGCCAACAGCGGCCTTTGCTGAGGGCAGCGAGGAAGAACTGCCTATATGCACCTGTGAGACGGCCTGCACGGCGGAGAGCTTGAATGCTGACTGCCCCGTGTGCGGCGCGGAGGGCGCTTTGCCGGAGAACTGTGCAAAGTGCGCCCCGCCGGAGGAAGAAGTGTCCGACTCCCAGCCGGAGGGAGAAGCGTCCGACCCCAGCCGGGGGCAGCCTTGACGGCGTTGAGCGGTGAGGGCGGGACACCCGCCGCGGGCGAAACGGTAACAGAAGTCAGCACCGCGGCTGACCTGACTGCGGCGATTACTGGTTCTAGTGTCAACACCGTCAAGCTGACGGCGAACATTGACATCAGCAATACCCTGACCGTCAACCGCATCGTGAAGCTGGACTTGAACGGCTATGTGCTGCAAATGACCGGCAGCGGCAGTGTTATCAAGGTGGAGGGCGGCGGCAACCTGACGCTGACCGACAGCAACCCCGCCGCCGAGCACAAGTTCATGCCCGGCACCAACGGCCTGTGGGTGCTGAACGAGGCGAGCGGCACAGAGATCGTCACCGGCGGCGTCATCACCGGCGGCACGGGCTATCCGTATCAGCTCTACAGCACAGTAAATTGTGGCGGCGGTGTGTATATCGCACCCGGCGGGCAGTTGACCATGACCGGCGGCAATATTATCGGCTGCTCCGCGGGAGTACGGCGGCGGTGTATGTATTTATCCGAAGCGAGACGGCGAACAGGGGCAGTTCTCTGTGTCCGGCGGCAGCATCATCGGCAGCTCCGCGGAGTCCGGCGGCGGTGCTTGTGCTTTCGGCAAGTTCCAAATGTCAGATGAGGCGGTCATTCGCAGCTGCACCGCCGGACGCACGTCATATAATTGCGGTGGAGGCGTATGGGTCGACGGCAGCTTTGAAATGTCTGGTGAGGCAATAATCGAAGGCTGTCAGGCAATCTCCGAATCTGCCTGCGGCGGAGGCGTATATGTCAACAGCAGCAGTGGCTTTGTAATGTCAGGTAAGGCAAGAATCGAATACTGTCAGGCAATCTCCACCCCTTCCTCCCCTTCCAAGGGCGGGGGCGTCCATCTCTCAAACAATACGACGCTCACCCTGTCGGACAGCGCCGTGATCCAAAAACTGCAAGGCGGTTAATTCCGCTGGTTCCGGCGAAACCTATGGCGGCGGCGTGAGCGCCGCTACTGTGAGGGAGATCACCTTGGAGGGCAACGCGCAAATTTTCCAATGTACTGCGGCAAACGGAGGCGGACTATACATCACCGGCTCTTCGTGGGATCCTAATGTCTATGGGCAACTTTACGCCAACGGCGGCTTGGTTGACGGCGACGTCGTGCTGGGAAATAAAAAGATAGAAACGACGAACCCTGTACCATTACAGGCCTCGGCGGGACTGTGTTCAATGGCAAAGTGACCGTTACCCCCGGCAGCACCATCGAAAAAAGGCATATTCAACGGCGAGGTCATCAACAACGGAACCATCAACGGCGGCCTTTTTAACAGCATAGTCTCCGGCAGCGGTATCATCAAAGGCGGCACAATTAACACCCCTGATAACCGGCAGCGGCACGGAGACAGACCCCTATCGAATCAGCACCGCCGAGTGGCTGAAATGGTTCCGGGATAAGGTGAATAGTTCCAAAACCTCAGATGAAACCAAAATCTGTGTCGTGCTGACAGCAGACATTGATTTGAAAAACGAAGCGTGGACGCCAATCGGCATTGGAAAGGATACAAGAAAGGAAGACCTTCCCTACTCTGGCACATTTGACGGCAATGGGCATACCATCTCCGGCCTGAATGTCAACTACGGCGACAAGAACGGCGGTTTGTTCTGCCATGTGAAGAGCGCCACCATCAAAAATTTGACGGTAGCCGGTTCCGTGACCTATAGCAGTGGGGATGGCATAGTCTACGGCGGCATTGTGGGCTGCGCTGATAGCAGCACCATTGAAAACTGCACCAATCGGTGTACCGTAACTGGGAGGTGGTATGCTGGCGGAATTGTCGGCTGGAGCGTGGACAGTGACATCATCGGATGCGCCAACTTCGGTAATATTTCAAGCCCCTTCCGCTCCGGTGGAATCTGCGGAAGAATCACTGGACAAGTCGACGCTTATGGAATAGACGCAACAATTCGTGACTGCTATAATGTCGGAATGGTCTCCGGCAAATACGCCGGTGGAATCACAGGTCAATCTGATAGTGGGAACATAGATATTCTGATTGCCAACTGTTATAATGTCGGCAGTTTGCACGGAAGCGACGATAGGGGCGAAATTATAGGCGATCCGTTGTCCGCATCTTCTCTCACCACTATCGATAACTGCTACTATCTGCCTACAGGAAACTCAGCCAGCACTTCTAACCGTGTTATTGTCAAAGAACCGACTCCAAGACCGCCGCAGAATTTGCCAACCGCACGGTGCTGGCGCTGCTCAAGGCTGGCGAACGCGACAACAATGCTGACCCGTGGGCAGACGAATGCCAGTATCTGGCCGCAGCTGACAAGACCCTGCCCGTGTTCAATGGACAGGGCGACGCCCATGACCACCAGAGCAACGACTGGGAATCCAACGAAACGGAACACTGGCAGGTCTGCACCTGCGGCGCGGTGTTTCATAAGGCGCAACACTCCGGCGGCACGGCAACCTGCACGGCAAAGGCCAAGTGTGCCGATTGTGGTGCGGAATACGGCGATACCAATCCCAATCATCATGGCGACAAGCTGAAACATGTGGTGGCCAAGGACGCTACCACCAGAGAAGAGGGCAACATCGAATACTGGCACTGCGAAGCCTGCGGCAAGTATTTTTCCGACAACGCCGCCACGAAAGAAATTACCCAAGCCGAGACGGTGATTCCAAAGCGGCAATCTTCCGGCAGCAATTACAGCTATTACACCATCAAGGCGACAGCAGGGACGGGCGGGGCTATCTCGCCGAGCGGGAATGTCAGCGTCCGCGAGGGCCGGGATCAGACCTTCACCATCACTCCGGATAAGGGCTATGCTGTTGCCAATGTCAAGATCGACGGCAAGAGCATTGGCGCGGTAAAGTCCTACACCTTCGAGAATGTCCGTAGAACCCATACCATCGAGGTCATCTTTATGAAAGCCAACGGCAACCCCCAGACCGGCGTGTTTGTGGATGTAGCCACCGGCAGCTATTATGAGGACGCCGTGGATTGGGCAGTGGAAAACGGCATTACCAAGGGAACCGATGATACCCATTTCTCCCCGGATGGCATCTGCACCCGTGCGCAGGCCGTGACCTTCCTGTGGCGTGCCGCTGGCAGTCCCGAACCCGAAAACCCGCACCATGCCCTTCACCGACGTTCCTGTGGGCAGCTACTACTACGATGCTGTGCTGTGGGCGGTAGAAAACGGCATCACCAAGGGCACCAGCGACACCACGTTCAGCCCGGATGCCACCTGCTCCCGCGCCCAGATCGTCGCATTCCTGTGGCGTTCTGAGAAGTCCCCGGCAGCGGGTACAGCCAATCCCTTTGCTGATGTGAAGTCCACAGCCTACTATGCTGATGCGGTATTGTGGGCGGTCAAGGAGAACATCACCAAGGGAACCACCAGCACGACATTCAGCCCCAACGCGGATTGCACCAGAGCGCAGATCGTGACCTTCCTCTGGCGCTGCAAGAAGTGACCGGCTGACATACGGCTAAACATCAAAGCCGCTGGCATGACCCCATAAGCGAACATCGGACAGCGCAGCGGACGGGCATCTCGCCCCGGAGCTGCGCTGTTCTCTTTTCGCTACAAGAAACAAATCAATGACATTTTGAGCTGCGCCGCTATCCCAGCGCGGCAAGGAGACAGCATTATGAAAAGAATCACAAGAATCATTCGTCCGATCATCTGCATGGCCGTCCTTCTCTTTGCCATGACCACGGCAGTCATGGGCTGCTATCAGAAAGGGACGGAGCCTATCGACATTCCCGGCAGAACGCCTTCCGGCACATCTGCGCCTCAGCCATCAGCGACTCCCGCGGGCGAAGTTATCCCCTCGGTGGACAGGCAGGCAGAGTTGGCGGAAGCCAGAGCGAAGAATCCCGACACCGTGGCGTGGCTGTATATTCCCGGTGCGGAGGTGGACGACCCTGTGATGCAGGCGGAGGACAACGGCTATTACCTAAAGCTGGATGAAAACGGCGAGTACGCCATGTGGGGCTGCTATTATGCCCATTGTGAAAACGAAATCGGCGGCAGGGATAAGCTGGACAAAAACACCACTGTTTTCGGTCACTCCGCCAGCAACTGCGACCCGGACGGTGTGCGGTTCACCAAGCTCTACCGTTATATGGACGCAGACTTTGTAAAGGAGCATCCGTATATCTATCTCTCTGTGGATGGTGAGGACATGATCTTCCAGATCACCGCACTGTTCGTCACGGATATTGGCTTTGACTATATTGCGCCTGATCCCACGGGAGATGATCTGACCAGCTTCTTTGAGACGATTGCGCGGAAAAACTGGCTTGACTTTGACGGCGTGACCTTCTCCGAGGAAGATACCGTTCTGACCCTCTCCACCTGCTGCCGGAAGTATGACAAGGCCAACAGCGGCAATCAGCGGCTGGTGGTCATGGCAAAGCTGCTGCCGGAGGGGGCAACCGCGCAGGAGTTCAGCGTGTCTCTTGTGGATAATCCTGAAATGCCCTAAAACAAAGAGAAACGAGCAGCACTTTTCATACTGCCGAAGTTGACAGGTGCTGCCCGTTCTGATATATTGAGTTTGATTTCAAAAGCTGTCCCCGTGCTTTGCCGTTCGATTGCTCCGAACGCACGGACAGTGGACGCGATGGCATCACCTTCCATTCGTGATGTAATTTCATATTTTGGTCATTCCATTCTGCCACAAATGCGTTCATCAGAAATGCGCCCGGTCACGCTGTCCTCATAAAGCCGCTTGAAGATAGCGGACAACTCGGCTATGCGCTTCTCGGCTGCGTCCAGTTCCTTTTTCTTGGCGGCATTTCTGCGCTTGCCCCCGTCCTCGTTCTGCTCGATCAGCAGCTTCATAAACTGCTTTTCGTGCCTTGCCGCATAGTCGGTCACTTTCCGCAGATTGGCGGTCACTCCCGCTGTCAAAAGGTCGGTGCGGATAAAGTGCGCCGTACAGTCCTTGACACGCTTCTTGTAGTTCCCGCAGATGTAGCAGTCCTGCCGCCTTGTCTTGTTCTCATACCTCTGCTGGTAGAGGACGCTGCCGCAGTCGGCGCAGAACAGCAAGCCGGAGAACAAGCCCACTTCATCATAGCGGTTGGGGCGTTTGCGCTGCTTGCGTAACTCCTGCACCCGTTCCCATGTGGCAAGGTCGATAATCGGCTCATGGGTGTTCTCGAATACCGCTTGCTTTTCCTCCGGGTTTTCTACGCTGGACTTCACTTTGTAGGAGATTTTCTCGGTCTTGAAGTTTACCGTATGCCCCAGATACTCCTTGCGTTCAAGGATATGGACAACGGTATTTGTCGCCCATCTGTACGGGTAATCGGGGTAGTAGCGGCGGGTGCTGCCCGTCCTGCGGTATTCCAGCGTCCCCGGCGTGGGGATTTCCTGCTCGGTGAGCATACGGGCGATTTTGGTCGGGCCGTTCCCGGCAAGGCACAAGCTGAATATCTGCTTGACTACCGGGGCGGCTTCCTCGTCAATGATAAAGCGTCCGTCCTCGCCTTTTAAGTAGCCATAGACGGGCTGGCTGGTAATGGGCTTGCCGCTCATGCCCTTGCTTCTGAAAACTGCCTTGATTTTCCTGCTCGTGTCTCTCACCATCCATTCGTTAAAAAGATTTTTTAGCGGCGTTAGGTCGTTGTCGCCCTGTGCGCTGTCCACTCCGTCATTGATGGCGATAAAGCGGACGCCTTTCTTGGGGAAAGTGATTTCCGTAAACATTCCGACTTGCAGGTAGTTCCTCCCCATGCGGGATAGGTCTTTGGTAATGACGCATTTTACCTCGCCATTCTCCACGCAATCCATCATTTCCATAAAGCCGGGTCTTTGGAAGTTCGCCCCACTCCATCCGTCGTCAACGAAAAAACGGTAGTTCAAAAATCCATTGTCACGGGCATAGGTTTCCAAAATGCGCTTTTGGTTGGATATGGAATTGCTCTCGCCCTGCAATTCATCATCTTTACTCAATCTTGCGTAAAGGGCGGTAACGGGTGCTAATTGGGTGGTCTGTCTAATCATGGTTTCCTCCATTTCCGACAGCCGCCCCGCTATTCCGTACAAAGATTGTACCATACGGGGCGGCGGTCTGTATAGTGGTTTCTGCTTCTTTATCGCCTGTCATAATGACGATTTTTCAAAAAAGGCTTGTCATGTCACACAAGCGGTAGAAAAGTTCATACTTCTGTGCTATACTTTTGTCAAAGCAATTATTAAGCGGGAGAATAGCCACATGAAGAAAATATATTTAATCGGCGGGGCAATGGGTGTTGGAAAAACAACAGTAGCACAAATCTTAAAAACAAAATTATCAAACAGCGTTTTCCTTGATGGCGATTGGTGCTGGGATTCTGACCCATTTCAAGTTACAGAAGAAACAAAAATTATGGTTATAGATAACATTAGTCATTTGCTTAACAACTTCATTCATTGTTCTGCATATGACAACATCATTTTTTGTTGGGTAATGCACGAACAGAGTATAATTGACGACATTCTATCAAGGTTAGACCATAAAGATTGCAAGGTTTATTGCGTTTCCTTGGTTTGTGACCCTGATGTATTGAGCGAAAGACTGCGCAAAGATATAGAGCAGGGTGTTCGTTTGCCATCAATTATTGAAAAAAGCATTTCATATCTTCCGAAGTACCGACTGTTATATACAAAAAGGATTGATGTTTCTAACAGTTCGCCAAATCAGATAGCAGATGAAATAGCGGCGTTATAATCACTCCCATTCCAGCGGTCATGCTCCCCGGCATGACCGCTTTTCTCATACCCCCGGCTCATGCAGTATAGGGCGGCTTTGGTGCGGCTGCGGTTTCCGCTTCCAGCACTTTCATCATCTTGTCGGCTGCGGTGGCGGTGGTGTCTTTCTTGAAAAAGCCGGAAACAATGAGGACGGTGTTACCCATGCGGGTTTCCGTCACGCAATCCGGGCGGCGGTCTGTGGGGCTGGCGGTGCGGTGCTTTTTATCGGTCATAGGCAACTCCTTTCATTTCAGCAGTTCTTTCAGCCTGTCCAGCTTGGCTTTTGCGGCTTCCTTTCGGAAATTCTTTGCCGTGAAGCAGACAGGGGAACACATTTCAATCAGTCTGTCATAGATACGGGCGTGGGCGGTGTCCTGCGGGTTTTCCAGCATATCCGGCGTGTGGTTGGTGGTGACGATCAGCGGCTTGCCGCTGCGGTATCTGCTGTCAATCACATTGTAGACTTGCTCCAAACCGTACTCCGTCCCCCGTTCCATTCCAAAATCGTCAATGATAAGCAGGGGGTAGCGGCAAAGGCGGTCAATGTACTCGTTGCGCCCCTCGAAGCTGGCGGCAAGGTCATTGAGGATAAGGGCAAAGTTTGTCATGCGGACGGGGATTTCCTGCTCCATAAGGGCGTTTGCAATGCACCCGGCAAAATAGCTTTTCCCTGTGCCTACCCTGCCCCATAGCAGCAAGCCGTGGTTGCCCTCTTTCATCTGCTCCCAACGCTCCACATAGCTGTGCGCCATTCCCATTTGGGGGCATTTGCCGTTGTCATTGGCAAAAGTCCATTCCCGCATTTTGCTGTCGGTAAATCCCCGGCGTTTCAAGTCCTCTACGGTGTCAAGGTGTTTCCTGCGCTGCTCGGCGGCTTCACGCTCTAACCGTTTCGCCCGCTGGCAGTCACACTCTGCCGGGTGGCGGTCACGCCCGAACAGGGCGGCTTTATCTGCCGGGAAATATGCTTCTTTCGGTGTCCGGCAACTGCCGCAGTATAAAAGCCCGTCCTCCCCGGTGTAGTCCTGCGGCTCGGCTGCGGTATCGAAAACCTTTTCAAAATCATTCGTCATAAGCTCTGTCCTTCCTTGTAGGTGTAATCGGGTATGCCCTGTTTCGGGGCTGCCTTTGCGGTATCGTCTGCCGCCCATCTGCGGATTGTGGCAGCGTGGTTTCGGTATTTCTTCCCGGTGGAAGCGATATAGCCGGAAAGACGGTCAATATAAAACTCCCATTTGCCGGGTAATTCCTCTTGCAGTTCCGCAAGTTCTGTATCAGACAGGAAAACATTGCTGTATCTGCCATAGGCGGCGGGGGCGGGGTGTCCTATATCTCCCTCTCTCTCTTTCTCTAACTCTATATCTATCTCTTTCTCTATCTCTATCTCTGGTGGACAAATGTCCGCTTGATATGGTGGACATTTGTCCGCACCATGCTTTGGCAGGGCTTTTTGCAGTTCAAGCCTTGCCCTGCGCTTGCGCTCCCCCTCGGTGGAAGATTGCCCTATCAGCAGTTCAATATTGCTCATGTAGAGTGCGCCGTTTTGCAGCGGCTCTACAAGCCCCAGCTTCAAGAAAATCTGTAAAGCACGCTCTACTGTGCCGACTTGCTGCCGGGTAATGGTGGCAATCATCTGCGCCGTGTAGGGGATATTCTCGTCAAGCTGCAACTTCCCGCCGTTCTTCAGCGATTTTAAGTACAGCTTCAAGAGGATATTGGAGTACAAGATACCGTCCTGCATACTTTCCAGCAGCACGATAGCGTCCTCGTCAAAGTAGTTCTCTTTCAGCTTGAGGTAGTAATATTTGCGGTTATCTGACATTGGCGGTGTCCTCCTTTTTCCAGCGTTTGGAGTAATACCGGGGGCAGAGTACCACGATAGCCCGGAAACTCTGCTTGCAGTCGTGGGTACAGCCCCGGCATAGGTCGTTGTAGGTGATACGGTTGCGGTGGTTGAGGAAGAAAGACCATTCAAGCCGCCGCTTCTTGCTCATGCGTGGCATGGGTGACGCTCCTTTCTGCCGTTTCCTGCGGTGTAGCAGGATAGGCGGTAAATCTGTATATTCCCGGTGTCATTTTCGGGGATTTTCTGCCCTGTAAGCCCCTTTGAAAATGCCGGGTGGTATTGCGGGTAGGGTGCAGGGCATACCCCTGTTTTTGTATGGTTTCGGTATCATTTCGGGGCGGTGTTTATCGGTCATGTTCGTGCCTTTTCTGCTGGCTCGGTGCGCCCCTCATCATCTGGTCGATATTGCCCTTGACCGTCTGCAACTCCCGGACACGCTCTTTTTTCTCCCGGTAATCGTTGTACCGGGCGTTCTTGTCGGCGGTTAGCTGCTCAATCTCGGCTTGCAGGGATTTGTAGGTTGGCAGCTTCTTTATGCCATGCTCCCGGAAGTACCGGGCGGCTGCGTCCGCTATGATAAAGTCGCTTTCGTGCTTCTGTCGGTAGGCAGCTCTTGCCTTGTCCGATTTCTGCGCTTTCAATCCGTCCCGCACATCTTTGGTCTTGGCATAGCGCAGGACATAGCCCTGCAACTCCTTTTTGTCCTGCAACGCCGCTTCAAGGGTTTTCAGTTCTGCGGTGCTGTCATGGAGATCCGCATAAGCGGCGGTAATGGCTGCGTCAAGCTGCTCCGGGGAAGTAAAGCCGTACTGCTCATAGGCGGCAACGGTAGCCGCCATCTGTTTGAGGTTGTGGACAGCCGCCCAGCGGTCATAGCCCACGCCTTTCCCCTCGGCTCGCTTGGCTTCCCGGTCAACCATGCGCTGGATAGCGCCCTGTTTCGGGGCGGTTTTCGCTGTTTTTCCCTGCTGTAATCGCTCCCGGATAGTGCGGGTGTATTCGGGTATGGCTGCGGCTTTTTCGGCGGCTCTGTGGGCGTTCTGCTCCAAAAGGGCAAGTACGGCGGTGCGGTCAAAACCGTCCCCCAGCTTCCGGGCGGTGATGGGCTTGGTGCGCTCCGGCGTGAGGTAGGACAATCGCCCCCGGCTCTCCTTGACAGTCACGCCCTGCCGGAGAAGTAAAGCGGAAAACTCGTCATAGCTGGTAGCAGAGGACAGGGCGGCTCGGATAATCTGCCGCAACTTTTCCTTGTCCGTTTCAAACTTGGTGGGCTTGGGCGGTTGCTCCCCGGCGGGTAAAGCGGCGGCTTGTGCTGCGGCCTGCCTGTCCAGCTTGGCTTGCCCTTTCCGCTGCGCCCAGTATTCACGCTCCGTCACCCGGTTTTTGCTCCCATGCAAGAGGTCAATCTGATAGAGGTTTTCCCAGTGGCACATCTCCATGACTTCGGCTTTGAAATACTCCATAGCTGCGTCGGTGCAGCGGTGCTTGCACCCGGCTTTTGTATCTGCCGGTCTGTCCATGTAGGGCAGCAAGGGTACTTCCTCAATCCGCAGACTGTTAATGACGATATGCACATGGATATTGCCGCTGTGGTTGTGTCCGTCCGGGTGGGTGCAGACAATGGCTTGGTGTCCGGGGAAGTGTGCTTTACAAAATCTCTCGCCCAACTCCTGCGCCCGGTCAACGGTCAATCCGTTGTCTGTCCCGTCCCGTGGGTCAAAGGAAATGATATAGTGGTGGCTTTTCACATCTTCCCGCTTTTGGTTTTTGCCATAGCGGAGATTGGAGCGCATACAGGCAACGGCAAAATCCTCGCCGCCGCAGTTCAAAGTGGCAAGCCGATAGTCCTCGCGGGGAACAAGCCGCCCGGTTTCATCAAGGGTGGGGCGCATGGTAAACTCGTCATGCTCAAAGGTCAAATACTGCTCGGCTGCGCCGTAGTCGGCATTTTTAGAGCTGATATGTTTGAATGTTGCCAACCGCTTCACCTACCTTTCGCAAGACTTCAAACTTCAAGGCGGCAAGGTCGGCTATGGCTGCCCGTACCTCGCCGGATAGTGCGTTGTAGGGTGTGCCGTACTCGTTGAGGGCGCGGGCGATCTGGTTGAGGTTGCCGCCGATTTTCCCGTATTCGGCGGTCAACTTCCCAACGGCGGCAAGCAGTTCATCATTGACCGGGGAAATGGTAACAACGGGGCGAATGGTAGCCCGTGTTATGGCTTGCCGGATAAACTCGGCTTGGCTGATGTCGTAATGCTCCAGCCGCCCGGTGAAGTCGGCGTATTCTTCCTCGGTCATGCGGGTCTTGACTACATGGCTGCGGTGGGGCGTGTTGTATCTCTTGGCTATGGGTATCACTCCTTTCTGTGCGTGGTATTCCGGCGTGGTGGTCTGAAAAAGGCAAGCTGCCCCTTTTACTACCCACACCACCAAAAAAGCAAAATTGCCAAACGGTTTCGGAAGATTTTTTGCGGCGCAAGCCGCATAGCAGGGTTTGGGGAAGGCACTCCCCAACAAGATTTACCGCAGGGGCAAAACCGCAGATATGCGGATTTTGGCACCGTGGTAGAATCTTGCTCTAAGAAACTGCCGCTTTCCTCTACGGCTGACTTTGCGGCAATCCGCAGGGGGCGGCTTGGCTTGTTTCCGTCAATATAGCGATTGCGGTGGCGTGTCCTGCCCGCTGTGGTTTTGCTTTCTTCTACGGACGGAAATGGAAAATGCCAAACGCTCCCTTGGATTTCTTCATCACTACTACGGTAGCCCCATACCTTTCTTCCAAATGGCTGCGGTATTCTTTTCATCACTACTACGGTACGCAAGACCGTTTTGGGCAAATTTCCCCGTCACTTTCTACAACAACAGGAATGTGCGGTCTGCCAAAAATGGGCGCAAAAAAAACGCCACGGACTTTCAAAAAATCTGTGGCGTTGCAGCTTGGTCGATATTCAATTTTCATTTCCATAATGTGAGGGGAGCGACAGCACTTTAGTCTGTCGCTCCCTTGATTACCCATCAGCGGAAACAGGCAGGGCTGTCAACGGCGGCGCATTTATACGCCGTTCATCTTGACCGTTGACTGCTCCGGCTGATTCCGCTATTTGTTGTGGGATTACAGCTACATTCAAATCTTTTGCGCTGATTAGTGTTTCTTGTTTGCATTTCGGACAGAACAGAGGGAAATTTTCAAGTATTGTATCGGGGCGTATCTTTGTTCGTGTTTTATTTCCACAAATAGGGCAAAGCACCCACCTATCAGGCGATTTAATCATTTTAATTTTCATTATTTAAGGAAAGAAATGTAAATTGTGAAGTTATCGGGAATGTAGCTGATACTCAATCCCTTTTCGCCATTTGACAAAAGCGTACCGATAGAAACATAGTCCTGTCCCTCAATTTCTTCCGACACTTCCTCTATTATAGAAAACCCCTCTTGCTTCAAAAGCTCTAAATAGTCGTTATAGTCGGTTTCGCTTATATCCACAATACTGATACTGCAATTCTCATGTTCCGTATCAAGCATAGCCCAACCGACCGTACCGGACGGGACGGGAAGCCCCTCGGTGTATTCATTCACAGGCCATACACCCGCGTCAAGCATGGTATTGCTTTCTGTTTGTGTATTGCTTGGATTATCCGCAGCGGACGGCGTATCTTGATTGGAACAGGCAGCCAAAGAAAGCATAAGTAAAATAGCGATTATTGAAACAAATTTTTTCATAGCTACCTCCTGTTTTTGCGGACGGTTCGGATAATCTGAATGATTGCGATTGTAACCGCGATTACACCGACTGCCAAAATGATTTGTGAAGCGTCAAATCCAAAAGCTCCCTCAACTTGAATGTTTGTCATTGCGTCTGCTTGTCCGATTGCCCCGTCCGGCACTTTCCCGGATTGGGTAGTGGCGTAAATCACAAACGCTGCAACGGCAACGACAAGGGCTGCAACGCTCGAAATAATCCCTTTCCGTTTCTGCGGTGCTGCGCTGTCAATGCCTAACTGCTCGGCGGTATTCTCTGCAAACTCTTTGGGAGTGCCTAACCGTTCGATTACCTGTTGTTCCGTTTCGCCATGCTCCAACGCAGAAGCAAAGACTTCATTCAGATCACGCACGACCTCTTTTTTTGCTTTGCGTGTTAAACTCAATTCCTTTTCCACTTGCTTAATGTATTGCTCTTTCATTCTGATACCTCCGCTGTTTGATAGGTGGCAATAAAGCCATTTACACAACTTTCATAGCTCGCCCAAAATAAAATCAGCTCGTCTAATACCTCTCTGCCCTTATGGGTAAGGGAGTAGTATTTTTTTGATCCGCCATTTGCCGCTGCCGGGGCTAATCGGCATTGGATTAACTCGGCTTCCTGCAAACGATACAGAATAGGGTAAATCGTTCCCTCTTTTGCATAGCCCAAAACGGACGCGCTGTTATTTAGCTCTGTAATGATTTCATAGCCGTAGGTTTCTTTGCGTCCGATCAAGCACAAAAGTATCATTTCAAGAGAGCCTTTTTTGAATTGCTGCACATACCTGTTATCCATACTCTCTACCTCACTTTAGTTTTGCTATTTAGCGTTCCTAAATAGCAAAACATATTATAACTCCCGGAGGTGTTCAAGTCAATAGAGTTTATAGAAATGTTACAAATGCTTTTTAGACTTTACCCTATAATTTGCCTTGCTCGGAATAGCGGCGGGGCTGACTGTCCTTGTCCTGTTTTGTTGTGCTTCTTTATTAACCATGAGCATTGGCGCCAGGGTTGTCCTGGCCATAACCTTCCAGAAGGTTGATAACGCCCCAGATACCAAGACCGGCACCGAGCGCGATAACGAGGGTCTGAAGAACGGTGATTGCCTGTTCAAAAAATGCCATATAGTTTGTTAGCCGGAATCTGATTAAAAAATAGGTTTGTCATGTTTGCTTTGCCGCAGATGTTCCGCAAAGACTTCCTTTACTCGCTCAATTTCATGTTTCTCTTTTTCTGTGTAAAGCATTTTCGTGTCCTCCTTGACAAAAATTTTGGTGCGTACCATCATCAGTTTAGCACAAGGCGGCTTAGTTTATCAGTCTGTCACATCTGCTGAATTTCATTTTTGAGCATACGCTTGATTTTATCGCTCATGGTTTCTGTGCTGGTATTGCTGAAATGGACATGAACCTTGTAGGTTGTCTTGCCGATTTTCTTTACCATCGCTGGCGTGTTTTCCGGCGCTCTGGCCGCAGCAGCGGCGTCTGCCATCTGCATAGTACGGGGTTCTCTGTTCATAGCGCTCCTTTCTCCGAACGGGTCTGTGCCGCCCGGTAAAAAATCAATCGTGCTTACTGTTTACAATGTCTTTTGCTGTCTGTCGGGTGACACCGGCATTTTCTTCCCGGAAATTCTTCCCGTCAAAAAGAATCGGCGCACACCGTTCCAAAATACGGTCATAGATACGGGCGTGGGCCAGATCAGGCGGATTTTTCAGCTCGGACAGTTTCAAGTTTGTTGTGATAATCATGGGTCTTCGGCTGCGATAGCGGCTGTCGATGACGAAAAACATCTGCTCCATAGCATATTCGGTACTGCGCTCTACTCCCAGATCGTCAATGAGAGAACATCCCGGTCAGGCGGTTCAGGATGGTGGGAAAGTTCGTCATCAGCACAGGCACATCCCGGTCAAGCAGGGCGTTGGCGATGCAACCGGCGAAAAAAGGACTTGCCGGTTCCCACATCTCCAAACAGCAAAAGCCCGATATTGCTCTTATATGCCCCCTTCCAGTTCTCCACATAGGCGCGGGCCTTGTCCATCAATGGGTTTTTGCCGTTGTCGTTGGCAAAGGTGTAGTCATAGAGATAGCGGTCTTGCAAGCCCTGTGCCTTTCGGCGTTTGATACGCTCCATGCGGCGCTGCCGTTCCTCGGCGGCTTTGCACTGTTCCTCGGCCTCCCGCTGGCACTGGCAGATACAGCGGGGCATGAAGTAGCCTGGTTTTCCAAAGCATGGCACAACGGTCTGCCTCTGGCCGCCGCACTTCTTACAGTGAATGAGACCGTCTGACGGATCTATATACTCGTCCTCAGCCAGTTCCGCACCAGCAGCTGCCTTGTCGATTCTCTCTCTTTATCTTTATCTCTTTTTCTAACTCTATCTCTATCTCTGGTGGACGAATGTCGGACAAATGTCCGCCACTTGTCCGGAGCGCAGAAAGCGCCTTATTTTGAATCCTTGCAGCCCGCTTTCGCTCGGCCTCGGTAGAGGACTGGCCTATCAGCAGTTCAATATTGCTCATGTAAAATGTGCCGCTGTCCAGCACTTCCACAAGACCCAGCTTCAAAAAAAGATTTGCAAGGCTCTCTCCACAGTGCCGATCTGCTGGCGGGTAATGGTGGCGATCATCTGCGCCGTGTAAGGAATGTCCTCGTCAAGCTGGAGCCGCCCGCCATGTTTCAGCGATTTCAGATACAGCTTGAGCAGAATGTTAGAATACAGCACACCGTCCTGCATACTTTCCAGCAGCACGATAGAATCATCGTCAAAATAGTTTTCTTTGAGTTTCAGGTAATAATATTTTCGATTGTCTGACATAGGGTTCCTCCTTGGGGGTTCTCTTGGGATTCTGTACGCATTTTAAGGCCGTTTTAGGGGGCGGAAGATAAATCTATCAGCCTGCCTTTGACACCCTCGAAAAAAGCCTTGATTTACAAGGGTTTTTCAGCCCCTAAAGCGTGACATTTCTCCCGTTGTTTCCGCTTGCGCTTTGCGGCGTTGATCCGCTTCATGCGCGCGGCACATTCCGGGCAATATTTGGCCCTGTTAGAACCGGGGATAAACAGCGCCCCACATACAGCGCATTTCTTAGCATTCAGTCGGTGGAACAGCGCCGTTTCCAGTTCCTTATCCTGCGGCAATACCGCCGCCCGAAACCACCTGCACAACAGGGAGTAGGAAATGGACTGGACACAGATACATTCCTCCCCATCGTCCAGGGCGATACAGTTTCCGTCAATGTAGTTACAGCACTCATGCACCAGCCTCCGCGCTCTGCGGTACTGGCGGTAATCCATGACAGGGATAGGTTCAGTCTTATTGTTCTTCATAAATGATTTCTTTCATAGTGTCTAACCTCCTTGAATGAATTTATTGTTAAATATTCGTGCAAAGTATTGTTTTCTTCGTGCAAATGGCATATACTATAATTGCCAGCAGAAAGGGGTTGATCGTATGGCTGGAAATACCACAAACATCAGTATCCGCATGGACGCAGATTTGAAAGCGCAGGCGGACGCACTGTTTACTGAACTTGGCATGAACCTGACTACGGCGTTTAACATCTTTGTGCGCCAGTCGCTTCGTGAAGGCGGCATTCCCTTTGCGGTAAGGCTGGAACAGCCGAACAAGGAAACGGTTGCTGCCATGCTGGAAGCGGAAAGGATTGCAAAAGACCCGTCTGTAAAGGGCTACAATGACCTTGACGAGTTGTTTGCTGACCTGAAAAGATGAAAGAAACCAAATATACCGTCAAGTACACGACCAGTTTCAAAAAGGACTACAAACGAGCCATAAAGCGTGGCTTGAAGATTGAGCTGCTGGAGCAGGTCGTAACATTGCTGGCAATGGGCGAACCGCTGCCGGATAAGAACCGCGACCATGACCTGTCCGGCGATTGGGCAGGTCATCGGGAATGTCATATTCTCCCGGACTGGCTGCTTGTCTATCGCATAGAGGATGATGTTCTGGTGCTGACGCTGGCCCGCACCGGCACACACAGCGACTTGTTCGGCAAATAAACAGTCTGCCGCCGTATGGGGAAACCTGTACGGCGGTTTTTCTGTATACAAAGTATGTCGTGAAACGCGACGCACTTGACAGGGGTACGCCAAAACGCGGTAGCCTTTACCGCTCCGGCCCACGGTCGTGAGACTTGTCCCTTTCCTGTCGGGACAGCTGCTCGGCGGTTTTGCGGAGCCGTTCCACTGCTTTCAAATCCTCCCTCATGGATTTCATGGCAAGCGTGTCCGTCTGCTTTCCGGCGGTCAGCTGGTCGATCTCCCGCTGCCATGCCTTCGGGGTGATCCCCTCGCCGCTGTCTTTCAGTTCTTTCAGATACCGAGCTGCTGCGTCATACAGGATCAGTTCCCGGCTGTGGCGCTGCTCAAACTGTTCCCGCTTTTCCGGCTTTACTTTGGCAAGCTGTTTGTGGATGGGCTTGTACTGGTTGTACTGTTCCCACATCTCCCCGCGTTCGGTAAGAATGGCGATCCGGCGCTCAGCCTTGACAATCTTTCCGCGAAGGTCATAGTAACAACTGTTCATATCAGCGATTTTTTCATGAAGCTGCTGCATAGACTGGATGCCGTTTGCCTGCAAAAAGCTGAATAGTGCAGCGCTTTCCTGCAAAGCCCGGATTTTGCCAGTACGGGTGCGGGGAGTGTTCAGCTGCTGCTGGGCCTCCCACAAAGCAGTCAAGCTGCTTTGCTGTGTTTGTGGTTTTTCCGTTTCGTCTTTCGACCAGCGATAAAGACGGGTAATGCGGGCTTTAATTTCTTTCAGCAGCTTGTTGTCGGCGACGATCTGTCGGTTTACTTCCCCCTTGTCGGTGCGGATACCGCGCTTTTCCATTTGGCTGGCAGCTGGCCCCAGATGGACAGAGGGAATTTTATCAATGCCCTGCCGATTGTAACTGCGGTGGGTCGTATGCCTTGCGGCACTTTGCGCCCCACTGTCCGTTTTCTTTCAAGTTGTCCTTCAGGGTTGCCGGTTCCCCTTGTCATGGATAGCAAAGTCGGCGCACATCCCTTTGTCACAACGGACAAGGGCAAGCTGCTGTTCTATGGACAGTTCGCGGGGCAAAGCTGCCTCAATCTCGCGGGCAAGCTGGCTGTCCCTTGCTTTCTCGATTTGCTCCACGCTGTTCCAGAGGATAGAACGGTCTGCAAATTCCGGCGGGGCGTGGGCGGGCAGCATGATCTCCGCATGGACAATGCCGCCTTTCCGGGTGTAGTCATGGGTCATTCCGTCCCATTCATTTGTCAGCTTGGTTCCGCTGCGGTAAGCAGCTGCGGCAACGGCAGAACGGCCTGCGCTGCGCTTGATGATACTGACGGGGATATGACAGAAATCTATGGGGAACACCTCCTTTCAGTGAGGGGATAGCAGGCTCTGTGGAGCCGGACAAACGCAAAGCGGGTGTCCGACGACTGCGCAGAGCGCACAAGGGGTTTGGGGAGCGTAGCTTCCCATCGCGGACGAAGTACGCAACGCCCCCGGCAGGGCGCACAGCACCGGCAACGGTGTATAAGTGCGCCCTTGTAAACAAGGGACTTATGGCATATCCCCGGATTTTGGCAGGTTTGCGGTTAATTCCGCAGCCCCCGGAAGATAGGACAGGGCAATCAAAAATGCTTTGACCTCTACGCCGGAAAGGTTGGAAGCCAGCGGGAAAATCCCCTCCAAAACTCAATCAGGCGGCGGGTGCGAACCCTGCGTTCTTCGTTCCGCTGCTTGTTCTCCAAAATCTTCTTTCGGTTTTCAAGCTGCCGGATCTCCTTCAGGACTTTCTCCCGTTCTTCTTTTTGGGGGTGGGCTGTAATTTTTTCGTTCATGTCATGCACCTCTTTTCTTTGGAAACGCTCATAGATTGACCGTCCATTTCTGACGCGCAAAGTACCGGCGCAGCCTCCGCAGTGCAGCGTGGATGGATTTTCCCGCCTGTGATGGTGTGATACCCTCCATTGCGGCAATATCTTTCACTTTCATACCCAGCATATAGCGGGCATGGACACGGCGAGCCTGCATAGGCGGCAGGGAGGAAATGGCTTCATACAATCGCCGGATCAGTTCTTCGTATTCGGCCAATTCTTCTTTTTCTATCAGATGATCCTCCGGCGATGGCTGCGCCCAGCCGATAGCAGCATTTTCGATTCCATCCTTACAATCGAGGGAATAAAACGCCTGCTTACCTCCTGAAAATCGGAGAGGCGGGCAGCTCGTCCGCTGTCCGCCCCTCGCTGAGATAAGGGAAATGATTCCTTTCACTTGGTAGCCAGAAAACAGGTCATTCGTTAAGCCTGCTCTCAAAGAAATTTATAAATTTTTTTCTGACCGCCTCCACACTTTGATACACAGCCACTTTGGAGCAGCCGCACAGCACACCGATCTCTGCAAGGCTCAGCCCGTCAAGCGCATAGAGCAGGAACCGGCGGCGCTGGGCCTCGGTACAGGTGTCCAGAACTGCCATCAGCTCATGTAGCGTTTCCATGCGGCAAAGGTATTCTTCCGGCGTTTCGCCGTAGGCTCCTACACCCTCGGTGGTAATGATGTACTCGTCAAACTCCCGGCCATCCCAATGCCGCCGCTATTCATGGAACAGGTTCTCCGTTTTGTGATCTGCCCGATCAAGAAATTCATAGACTTCCAGCGTGACCTCCACGGCCACAGCTTGTCCGTTATAATTGATGGTAACTTCCATCTGTCCTTCCTCCATTCAGACTTTTTTGGGAAAATCTGAATGGGGTGGTGGGGCGCGGCACCGGGGATAAAGTTCGGGCCATGCTGACCCGATGTTCCGGCTCCATAGGGACAAAAAAGCGCCCGGACGGCATAAAGCCATACGAGCGTCATAGAGTATATTTTGCTGTTTAATTACATGGTATAGTGCATACTTCTGACCGCATTGCTCCGCTGCTGGGAACAGGCTTTTTTTAGCTGGTGCAGGTCATGGGTACTGTGAAAAAAGGCAAACATAGACACGGCGGCATCCTCCTATGTGCCGCCGTGGATTTACACGGTGTTAGGTCGTCGTTGGTTTAGGATAAACGAAAAGAAACGGCGGCTCTGAAATCAAAGCCACCGCTTCATAGGCGCGTGGAAATGTGTCTGCTTTACGACGGCTTTTTTTCTTTTGCCGTCGTCCACCAATATTGTAATCGCTTTGGTGTAGTAGAGAATAGTTCGTTTAGTGCCGTATGCAACAGATAATTTGATTGTACCCGTATTATATTCTTTTGTAAAAAATATGGTTGCAAATAAAATGCCAATAATCCAGAAAAAAGGCTGTATATGCAAGAGATGAGCGGGCAACAGTTTGAAACGTTGGTATTTCACTAGATAGATAACACTTAAGCCAATCGATTACACTTTCTGTTCCATCTCCGGCTCCAAAAAAATCATGTCACCAAGTGCAAAAGAGACCATTATAACCGCACATACGCCCTAATATAGTTATCAATATCTTTGAGGTGAGCGCAATTTATAAAATTCAGCTTTAAATGGTTAATCATTTTGGCACCCTCCTATCAAATTAGTGTAATAAGTTTCAAGACTATCTCAGATTGTGCTAACTGATAAATCGTAATATTATTTTGCATCATATAGATGAATACTTTTGTCTGGCATAAATAGTGAAAAATTTGAAGTATTCAGTTTGCTTTTCCAATAAAACACTAGCAGCAGCTACATCATTCACTTGCAACAAACAAATGCTTTCTTGCAGCGTTTGGCTTAACTCGTAGCGGTAATTTCCTGTAAAAGTTTCCCTCATGTAAGATACCATATCTATTTTCTGTTAATTGATGAAGTTCCAGGAGAATGTGACTTGAAATCAAAAATAGTGATTCCAATGTTCTTTATTTAGTCTTTTGAGTAAGTTTCTTAATTCGATAATTCCAGTAGGGTCTAGTCCGTTAATTGTTCATCTAGTACGAGAAATTCAGGATTCCCAAGCAAAGCGATTGCGAGAGCTAGTCTCTGCCGCATACCCAAAGAGAAATCTTTTGCTTTTTTCTTTCCGGTATCTTTCAAACCAACTAATGCTAAAGCATTATCAATGCAACCTTTTCCTGGAATACCGCGTTGCAAACGTTGTACCTCAAATTTTCGCAAACTGTCATATCAAGATAAAGAGAACAAATAATGCAGCCAATGCGCTCACGCTTCTTTGCAAGTTTCTTATTGCTTTCACCGAATAAAGCAATTTTGCCTTGTTATTTAGTATCGCAGACAATTCTTTGAATAATCTAAAGGTAAAGCTAAAAGATTATCTAAAGCTCACTTTGCAAATCGGTAACCCAAGCCCCATATGGTCTTAATTCGGCAGCCTTCGCCCTTTAATTTTTTCGTAAGTTACTTATATGTGTGTTAATGACATCATTATCCCTTGCAAATGGTTCTTGCCAAATACTTTCATAAAGATTTTGCTTAGAAAAGTTATTCTGGTCAGGATATTTCGCCAGTAGTTCTAATGAGTTGATACTCTTGCTGTAAGCAGCCACTAATTTC
>VOFI01000334.1_pt1 | contig 32730 bp, 44 predicted proteins | sample 5384131 | NCBI WGS metagenome assembly VOFI01 (sample SAMN12384728, study PRJNA508395) | human gut metagenome | isolation source: healthy gut H | host: Homo sapiens
ACCCGGCCCCTTGTCCGGGTAGTGATCCTCGTACCGAGCTTGTGCAATATCGGGGATATAGCACTCCCGGTCTATGAGCTCGGTCGTGCGCTGAATACCGAGGCCGCGCTTGATCTCCCGGTAGATCGTGGAGACGTGGCGGCCCAGCTCGTCGGCGATCCGCTGTTTCGACCATCCATCTTTGAGGCGCGTCTCGATAATAAGGCGCTCTCTCCATGTCAAGTGCTGATAGTTTTCTCCCATTTCCAAACCCTCCCGACAAATCAAAGCCCCGCCGCGGCCATGTAGACCGGGCGGGGCGTGGTTTATTTCTGCAAAAATTCCTCTATCGCTCGTTTGATAATTTGAGCCTGGACGGCCCCCTCAGCGTCGCACTTTTCCCGAAATGCCGCCGCGAGGTCTTTCGGCACACGGACGGAAATCACGTCATAGGCCTTTTTGGTTGTATCTCGACTTTACCGCCGTCGAGGTCTTAGTCTTTCTCTTGGTTTCTTCCACGTTTCCGCCTCCTCACGTTGATAACGATAGAGCATACCGCGAGGGTGATACTCACTCCGCACAAAATATAAATGACTGTGTCCATGACGGTTTGACATTGAGCCCGTTTCATGTTACTATGCAAGGGCGAGGGGGATTGCTCCCCCTGCCCTTTACTCGGTGAGCTTTTCTATCAGCAGTAGAATAGCAATCACGAGGTTAAGGATCGCGGTAACAAGGTTTATGTAGCTGTCCGGCTTGGCCTTGTTGCCGCTTTTCTTTTTGCGTTTTTTGCTCAATGCTTTATCCTCCTTTCGCTTATTATAATATCATACTGCTTGCAGTATGTCAATAGTTTTTTGCAAAAAAATATCCGCCTCGGGAAATCAATCCCGGGGCGGGTTCTTGTCTGCACCTATGAGCCAATCGGCGGAGACGTTGAAAATTTTCGTCATGGCGAGGAGCTCGTAATCCGTCACGAGGCGAGAGCCGCTCTCGATCCGGCTAACTGCGTCCTGTTCAATGATCGCGCCCTCTGTCTGCATTTTCGCCGCGAGGGCCGTTTGTGATAGGCGAGCTCGGAGTCGTAGCTCCCGGACGCGGTCGCCCGATACGTTCCCCTTGCCCTCAAATTGAAATTTTCTCACTCGCCCGAGTTCCTCCTATGGTAATATCCAATATTCTAATTGACATTAACATATTTTCCTCGGGTTCTTATGGGAATACTCCATAGCTCGAAAAAATAAGGGCCGGAGTTTCCTCCGGCCCGCTCGGGTTATGCTTTCTCTCTGGCCTCGTGGTACATGACGGCCACGATCGCGGCCTTGAGGGTCTCCTTGCGGAGGTTGAGGTCGGTCGCGCATACCTCTTTCGGCGTCCCGCCGTTGACGGCGCCGGAGTCCAGCAAAGCCGCCGCGGCGCCTTTCCAGTATTCCGGGACATCTTTCAAATCCTTATAGACGGGGTTTTCCTCGTCGAGGACTTCTTTCACGGTCTGACGGATCAGGGCTTTTAATTCTTCGTTGCTCATGTCGATTTCCTCCTCATAGGTGACATAGGGATTTTCCCCACTTTTTTTCCACTTCCGGGCGTTGTACCCGGATTTACTTCCGATATTTGCGACGGCGGTAATCTGTACGCCGTTTTTCCATGCGGGCGTACACTCTACCGCGAGCCCGCCGCCGACATAAATTCCGATATGGCCCGTCGTCCACACCGCCGCCCCGGGCGCGATCCCGGAGAAATCGGTCGAGACGCCGGAACAAATCGAGATCATACCGTCCGCCGAAATGTCTGGGCAGGCGCCCGCGAGTACCTGGTTCATGGTCGGATATGTGGCGCCGCCGTAGGTTCTGGCGCTATCCCCGCTCCACCCCCACAAGATCGCCTTAATGAGGCCCACGCAATCGAAATAAAACGCCTTGGGGTTTCCGGCGTAGCGGCGAGCGGCGTCAATCCACCCCTTTTCTGTATTCTTTGCGTAGGCGTTCGCCGCCCGGGTGAGACTCGCGTCGGTGATCGGCGAGCCGAGGCCGCCCCAAATATACGAGGTCTTATAGTCCCGGGCGATAGAGAGCGCCTTTGCGATAATGTCGGCCGAGTTCATTTTTCCCTCCTCGGCCTGAGTCCCGTCCGTGGTGCTCTGTTCGCGCTGGGTCTGAGTGCCGAAATAGAACGCGATCACGACGGCGTACACGGTCATAAAGTCCTGCGCGATTTTGTTCGTGACGGCGAGGTATGCAAAAACCGCCGTGAGGGTGATCGTGACAATGGATTTCACGGAGAGGAGGTTTGCGATACGCTTGATGATCTTTTCATTCATGGTATAGTCCTTTCCCCGGGTCAAATCCCGGTGTCCCCTAAATCTTTTGTTGTTTCTTCCTTGTCGTCCTTTTTGAGGACGGTTTTCAGGCATAGCAAGAGGAGCTCGCCGCCGAAAAAGCCGAGGATCACGCCCAGGAGGGCCGCGGGGTCGTTTCCCGTCCTGGACATGATACGGAGCGCGTACCAGCTCGCCCCGGTGGCGGCGGCCCACAATAGGCGATTGTCACCTTTGCGAATAGGTGAGGAATTTTCCCGATCCGCTTCACGAGCCGGGAGAGACGAGAGGGCGTTTTCGCCTCATATTTCCCGCTCATAGCCCCACCCGGGCCAATATGTAGCCCACCACCGCCGCGGTGACGAGGAGGATCACTTTCTCGACGAGGGTTTTCCAGCGGTTCCCCGGCTCCGCTTCGATCTTCTCCACCTTGCCGGAGAGATCGGAGAGGTCGGTTTTAACCTCCTTGATCGCCTCCGTTTGGTGCTTCTGCTCTTTCGCCATGACTTCGACCGAGGTCGCGAGGCGGTTTATTGCCTCCGTGCTTTTCTCGAGGTGGTCGAGCCTGTGCGTGTTGGATTTACTGCGGGCCTCCGTCTCGGCCAGCTTTACGGCCATTTCTTCGCCCGTCATGCCGTCACCCCCTCGGCGGTCTTGATCGCCGCTAAAATATCCGCCTTGAGGGTTAAGCCCGTGAGCGCGATCCCGTTCTCGGAGGCGTACTCCTTGAGCTCCGCGACGGTCATAGCGTCCAGGTCTTTAACCTCCGTCCACCCGTAAACCCCGGGCTCCCATACGTTGTTGTCGAGATCGGACGTCCATTTCTTTTCAGAGTGGGAGACCTTGGCCCCGGCGCTATATGCGTCATGGGCCCCGATGGGCTGGGCCCACTTCGGCCACTCCTCGGAGGGATCGGCGATCTCGGCCCACAAGCTCGCCGCGGCGTCCGGCGTCCAATTCTCCTGTGAGGTGTGAGCCTGGACGCAACGATAGAGGCGGCCCGCGTGGAGGCGGATCGCTCCGACCTTATATGCAACGGATAGGCCCATTCGGCAAACTGCGAGGCGTTCTCCGCCGCCGTGGTGTCGTCGATCTGTCCAGCCTCGGCCATAGTGACAAAGGCGATAGAGGCGGCCACGGTGGCCGGGGCCATGTCCTCGACCTCCGCCGCGAGCTGGGGCGTGTGGTCGGTCTCGACGAGGACGCTCTCGACCTCATACCACCGATAAAAGAGCCCGTCGCCGGACTCCTCGCGGAGGAGATCGCCGACGATCACCTCGTAGACGCTTACCTTGTCCTCCTGGGTCTGCGTGAATGTGACGAGGTCGCCCGTGAGGCCGATCTCGGCGTCGGACTTGATACGGAGATAGCGGAGGCTTTTCCCGTTCCGTCTCGTGGTTCCGATCATGTACTCGAGCATAATATTCTCTCCTTTCGCGCCGCCTCCCGGACGACACTCTTTATTGTTTTCTCAATAGGCCGGACGTGCTTATCGTAGAGGCTCCACCCGGCACAATGCTTTAGCTGTCCCGACCGTGATAAAATTCCCCGCGCCTGGATCGGCGCTTTTTTGCGGTGGGCCGCGATCCGTTTCCGGGCCCGGGTGCATTGTCTTTTCAGCCGGAGGAGGTTTTTCTTGCGGATCAGAGTTAGGCCCCGCTTGTAGCGGTAGCCGACCGCGTTCACCATGCGTTTGCGGGTGTTGTAGAGTTGCCAATTCTCCTTTAGGCGGAGGCCCATTCTCCCCAAAAACTCCATGATCGCCCGGATCGCCCGATGAAGTTTCTTTTTGTTGGGGCCGAAAATAGTCAGGTTGTCAATATAGCGGACGTAATGACGGACGCCGTCTCCGAGCTTTTCCCGGATATAGTGGTCGAGCGGCTCGAGGACTGCGTTCGCGAGCCATTGAGAAATGTAAAACCCGATCTTGATCCCGTCTTTGATGATCCGCCAAATGAGGCCGAGAAAAGCCTCGTCTTTGATCTTTCGCCGGAGAAACCGCATAACCTCCCGCGGAGAGAGGGAGGGATAAAATTTCTTTATGTCCAGCTCGGCGGCGTACTTTGTGCCTTTCTGGTCTTTCTCGAGCCACTTCTCAATAGCTTTCCGGGCGCGGTGCGGGCCCCGGCCTGGTATGCTCCCGCAACAATAGAAATCCATTCCGCGCATGAGGACAGGGGCCAGGACTTGAACAATCATGTGGTGGACGTATTGATCCGGCCATAGGGCGGGCTCGTTGATCTCGCGCCATTTCCCCGCCGTGGAGTCGTAGCGAGGAAATGTCCGGGGCTTTTTCGGGTGGAAATCCCGTAGGAGTTCGCAAAGCTCGTCCGCCCGGGCCTCTTTCGTGCTCTCCACCCATTGAGCCGTTTTATTTTTCTTCCGAGGCTCATTGACTGCCTCGATTGCTAAAAAGGGCGTTCTCACGGGTGCAAAGTTTCTCCATGAGATACCCGATCCGTTTTGTATTTTTCATGCTGTGGTCGCCTTTCGGACGTAAATAATTTTTCTTATTCACCTCACGACCTTTCAAATCCATATCGGGCTTACTTGGCCGTGTCCCTGCGGCGAAATTTTCACCGAGCGGTGAGGAAAAGACTACGCGGAGTTTCGGGTATGGAATAAGTAGCCGCGAGCCGAGGTTGGAGTTCGTGTTGGAGGGCGCGTTGTTGCCGTTGAGGTAGAACGGCCCCGCGTTGGTGCCGTTGTTGTAGTTGCCGCCCACATAGAGCCCACGGACGCCGGAGTTATAGTTGCAATAATCCGGGCCCGGAAAACGGAGACCCCGGTCGCATGGCGTAGCCAGTCCCTAAATTGCGAGGTTTTTTATGGGGGTTGCGACCCCCAAACCCCCGGGCGGCTTACGCCGCCGAGGGGAGTTTTTGAAGCCGCGAGCCGAGGTAGGAGCCCGTGTCGGAGGGCGCGCTGTTGCCGCTGAGGCAGAACGGCCCCGCGCTGGTGCCGTTGTTGCAGTTGCCGCCCACATAGAGCCCACGGACGCCGGAGTTATAGCGGCAATAATCCGGGACGTATGTCGTGTCGGAGCCGCCGACCGTGTTCGGGTAGATAAAGGAATTATCGGAGGAGTCATGCCCCCATGCCTTGATCCACCCGCCCGTAGTCGCTCGCGTGTTGCTTCTCACGGTGGCGCCTGTGCCGTTGTAGGTGTCTGCGAAATTCGCCGGGTTGTTGTAGGTGCAGATATTCGCGCCGGAGAAAATAATTCCGTCGCGCCACTCGAGCACATTTCCCCACCAATTTTCAATATTGCGATACTGGATCGCGACGCTTCCGTCCGTGCCCGCGGCGCGGCCCGTGTGGTAGGTCATGGAGTCGGTTCCGCCCGTATTGATAACGGAGCCGGAGTCCACGTTTCCGCGCCCGATCTTGGTTTGTCCGTTCCAGTTCGCGAACTCGACGAGGTAGAGATACCAAAGTGTGAGTTGCAAGGCGAAATCCGCTTGATAATACCCGGTTCCGAGGGCCTTAATCCCGCTCCTGAACGTAGAGAGGGAGGTATTCACTCTCGGAGACTGGCCCGTCCTGGACTGATAGGAGGAATTGCACTCGTAGCGGCCAATATAGACGACGTCGCGCTCTCCGACGCCGTCGCCGCGGTCTCGGTGGGCCGGGGAGACCTGGAAACCGTCTGTCGCCTGGTCTGCGATCTGCACCTTAAAGGGCGAGTGCGTCACCTTTACCCAAAATTTCGGGATTTTTACGAGGGTGTTATTTCCGTCCGTTACCTTTGTCATGCCCGACCACGGGAGGCAGTTATCAAAGGGAGAGCTCCCGGCCCCGGTTCCCACCGCGGGGACGGGATCGGCAAAAGGGCCGAGTCGTCCGTCCTGGTGAGGGCCGTCGTGCTCGAGCCGTCCCAGGCGACGCCGTAAATACGAACAAAGGCCGCCGTCACGTTGCAAGTCTTATTCGCGGGGGCGTTGTGGTTGGTGCCTGCGGAGACCTTGATCGTGATAACCGCGGAGCCGCTCTTTTGATTGACGCCGAAAACCGTGACTTTCGTCCCGCTCACGCTGACGGTGGCGACGCTGGTATTGCTGGACTCGGCGGAGATCGTACCGTTACCCGCTCGCGTGACGTTGATCGTCCCGGTCGGGTTCGAGCTGTCCAACGTGAGGGAGGTCGGAGAAATGCTCAGACTGCCCGCGGCCTTACCGATAGTCCAGTTTACGGACTTCGCCGCCGTGGTTCCGTCGCTCCACTCATAGTTAGAGGTCGGAGTAAAGGTCGCGGCGTAGGTTCCGGCGTTCGTGGCTGACGTCGTCCCGCCGAGCGTCAGTTGTGCCGAATTGTAGTTGTTCCAGTTCGGCGAGAGCGAGGAGCCCGTATAGGTGAGGCTCCCGCTCTGGCTCGGGACGGTGGAGATCACGGCGCGGGAGACGGTGACGGGCGTCGTCACCGCCGCCGAGACGCCGTTTTCCGTATATTTCACGGTGACGCTCTGACTCCCGAGGGAGGTAAAGGTCGATGGGCTCGTCGTGTAGCCCGTTACCGCCGCCGTGCTCCCGTCCGTATAGGTGGCCTTTACGACCATTCCCGCCGTAGAAAACGCCTCTCCGTAGCGATACGCCGTCTTTGTTGGCGGCGTGGTGACTGCAATCGAGACGAGTTTCGGGATCACGGTCACGGCCTGGGAGGCTGTGACGCTCTTTCCGCCCTCGGTATATCGGATTGTGACACTCGTCACGCCGTCCAGTAAAGGCCCGCTCGGCTCCACGGCGTAGCCCGTGGCGGCCAGCTTGGCGCCGTTGGAATAGGTCGCCGTTACCACCATTCCCGCGGGGTCGAAACTCTCGCCGGAGAGGTATCTCGTTTTCGTGGGCGGCGTCGTGACGGCAATCGAGACGAGCTTGATCCCGCCTCCGCCGCCGACCATGTTATACACGTTTCCCATATTTAACCCTCCACTTTGATTTTCATAATCGAGACCTTGAGGGCCTCGGTCGGTGTTTCTTCACAATGGAATGTGATCTGTCCCTCCGTGGTGACGCTGTCCGCATAGATCACGGCGGAGGTATAGGCGCCGTAGCTGTCCGGGTCGGGGGGTGATGATGTACCCGTAGCCGGAGACGACGAGGCCCGCGTTCTGCACGGTCTGAGAGCCGTTCGACCACCCGCTCACGGGAAGCGTGACGGCGATCTCATTCGCGCCGGGGCCCGCGGGGCCCTGTTCGCCTTGGTCGCCCTTGCCGCCCTTGAGCTCCCCGGAGTTATATTTCTCCTGAAATGTCTCGCCGTCGTCAAAGGTGACGCCGTCCGCCTCCGCGGTCTTGGCCGCGTCCTTGATATTGTCGATCATGGCCGCATGATCCGCCGCGGTATAGTTGCGACCGATCAGCTCGCCCGCGTTCCAGGATTTCGCGGAGCCCTCGACGCCGCGGGTACACCCGGAGAGGGCGTTTGCCGTCTTGGCGGTATAGAGGATCGTCTCGCCGCCCTCGTCGGTGCCGATTGTGGCGTAGTTCGGAGCGTCGGGAAATGCCGAGACGTCCGAGACTTTTATGATGGTGTCCGCCGCGCCGATAGTGTCCGTGAGGGTGGCTTGAGGCGAGAACGGAATACCGTAATACATGGGTTTCATGGGTTGCACCTCCGTCAAACTGTGTTATCGCCGCGGGACTGTATGAAGCCCTGGACGATAAGGTCGATACTGATATAGGCGAGGTCGTCCGGCCTCACCTCGAGCGATAGCCAGCTCCCGCGGGGGATCATGTTGTCCGAGCCCACCAAAAGGCCGTTATATCGAGCTCGGCATTTCTCCCGGCGAAATCCGCCTTTTTCTCCCCGTTGACGTAGAGGGAAAAAATTCTGAGGGTTGCCGTACTCGAAAATACCGGGCGTGATCTTGTGCTCGTGGCCGGGGATCGTGACCTTATGGGAATGGCCGGGGATCGTAATATCGTGCGTATGGGCCGGGATCGTTACCTTGTGGGAGTGATCGTCGATCTCTACCTCGTGGTTGTGCCGCGGGATCGTGATTTCGTGGTCGTGCTCTCCGTGGGAGTGGGCGCCGGACTCGATAAAGGTCGCGTAGCCGTCCGCGATCACGTTCCCGTTGGCGTCCTTTCCGCCGTAAACGGCCAGCTTTACGCGGTCGGGTATGCCGTGGTTATGCTTCGCGGCGTTATACATGGCCGCCTCGGTCGGATAGATGTTCTCGGCGGAAAGAATAACCGCGGTCGCCGTGAGCGTCTTTTTCGCCTCGTAGGTGGTGGAGGTGTACGTCCCGCCGCCCGAGGTGGTCGTCGCGGTGGTTCTGCCGCCCGACGAGCTCGTCCGGGTGTCCTCGTCGCTCGTGCTCGAGGTGATGGTCTTGCTCTCCGCCGCCTCCGTGGCCTTGGAGTATGCGCGGAACTTTTTCATGCGTACCTTTACGAGGACTTTATTCACGATCCGCATTTCCGAGGGGAGAAAGAAATCCATCGTCGCCCCGGAGTCCGGGGCGCTGTTGGCTTGGAGGGCTTGACTGTAAATCTGCGTCGCGCCCTGGGCGTAGGTCTGCTCGATCCGCTGACGATCCGCCATATCGGCCAAAGAGGCCGCGATAGAGGTCTCCCGGTTGGCGACGGTGATCGTGGACTCTTTCAAATCGTCCCGTTTCCGGGTTAGCTCGGTTATGTAGGTATCGACGGAGTCCCCGACCTCCGGGAATATGATACGGACGCGCTTCCCGATTGCGGCCTTGTCATAGTCCGAGGCCGTGAGTTCGTGAAAACCCACGGAGTAGGAAACGAGCGGCTCTTGCAGTTCCGAGAGCATGATCTCCGCCGCCGCCTTGAGGGAGGCCGCGTCCTCATACCGCCGATCTATCCACACCCTTTCAATGATCCCGTACTTGTCCGTGATTTCTTTCGGGCTCTGAATGTACGGGACGCCGTCGTTTACGCCCTTAATATTGAGCTGGTTTATGCCCTCGCCGTAGCCCAGCGGATAGAGCCGGGTAACAATATTCTGAGGATCGCGGCCTCGTGTGTAGCTCGTCATATTGTAGCGGCGCCGGACGTACATTTCAGGCCGCCCGGTCGTGACGAGCTTTTTCAGGGAGAGACGCCACGGGTAAACGGTGGTATCTGTGACGATCATAGGGGACGAGAGCGGAGAGAGGACGGAGAAAAGCGCCGAGAGGAGCGACTCTTGCTCCCACCCGTATTCAAATTGATTTCGGAAATCGCACTCGTCGAGCACCCAATTTTTCACGAGCTGGTGATCCAGGATATAACGGATCACGTCGGCGGTGTAGACGCCCAGGTTTCCGACGACATGGTAGCCAAAAGGACGTTGTCGATCAGCGTCGCGAGGACGTGCTCGCATTGATAGGAAATCCCGCCCGACTCGGAGACGGAGAGGGTCTCCGGCATGATCCGATAGAGCTCTCCGCCGTCCGGGCGGACGTAATAGAACGGCTTGCAATACTCGTTTTTCGAGTCTCCGTATGGGAGGGAAAAATAGAAATACCACACGGAGTTGATTTTCTGCGACTCGGAGGCCGCGTAGGCGTTCTCGAGGATCGCCACGCGCCGCCGCGTCTTGTCGAATACTTCAATCATAAATATCTCTCCGTATAGATGATCTGTCCCTCGAGGGCGCCCCCGGTCGCGCTTTCCACGATCAGACGGAGGAGTTCTCTCGAGACGTTGATCCAGTCTCCCGACTGAGCATAGAGCACGTTTTCCCCGTCCAGCATGGCGAGGAAAACGTCGCTATCAAGCCGGAGCTCGCCCCCGGGCGGAATGGTGACTTGCATAAGCACGACCTCCGCCGTCTGAGAGGTGGCGTCCATGATCGCCGTGAGAATATCCGCCGCCACAAAGGCGGTGCAAATATTTTTCGAGGCGCTCCCTGCTGGCGTTTATGGCCTCGTAGGCCGCGAGTATTGTCGGGATATGCTTCGATCCCTGCACCGCCGCCGCGAGGCTGTCAGCGGACGTCAGGGCGGCGCGGAGGTTCTTTATCGCCTCCACCTCCGCCGCGAGCCGTTCCGCCGCCGTAAACCGGGCGACAATGTTCGCCGACATTTTCACCGCGGAGGAGAGGGCCTCGGTCGCGCTCATGGTGGAGACGACCGAGATCGTCCCTCGGGTGTAGCCCTGACGGCGTCGGCGTACCGTTCGCGGACGTCTACGGGGATCGCCACGCCCGCGACGGAGTTCAAAGCCTCGGAGAACGTCTCCGCGATCTCGATTGTTTTCGTCTCGAGATTGACGGAAAATTTCGCGAGGCTATATCTCCTCTCAAACATCAGTTAATCCCCACCTCGATAGCGGCCTCGGCAATCGTCGGCATATATCCTTTCTTGATCTCCACCGACTCGACAAGAGCCTTGATATACACGGGCTCGCCGGACGAGGAGGCCGAGTAGATGGCCGAATGTGTCCAGGTGCCCCACGCCGTAGAGGGACGGTTGAACGAGGTCGCGACGGAGTTCCGGGCGATAATCTGTCCCGAGGTCTGCTCCGCGGGGGCGCCGAACGTGAGCGCGGTGCGGGCGTAGTTGTCGCCGGAGAGCTCGGAGCCGCCCGCCTCCGGCGATCCGTTCCAGAGGGAGAAATAAGGCGCGATCCCCTGGATCGACTGGCCGCGGAGAATGTTCAAAACCTTAGTTTTCCACGCCTCGAGAGGTTTCCCGTGAGATAGAAAAGGACGTCTCCGGCAAGGAACACGGGAGGCTCGTCGGCGCCGATTACGAGGGGTTCCACGAGCTCGCCGCGGCAAAGCATATTGCCGCCCGCGAGGGAGTCCAAAATACCGACGTGCGTAATGGTGCCCGCCGCGGTGACGGGCGTCGGGAAAGTAATGTCCTCGAGGTTTTGGACGCCGATACCGCCGTTTGTCTCTGCGGGAGAGGAGAAATCAATCTCGATCCGCTTATATCCCGCATAGCTTACCTCCGTACCGCTCGCCCCGTCCTCGCCGGGGTCGTTGAGGTAGAGGGCGAGGTAGACTTTCGCGGGGGCCGCAAAGGTGACGCCGCGGAGGACGTTCAGGACGCCGTTTTCCAGGTAGTCGCAAGCATACATGATTAAACACTCCTTTTTATGGCTGTAATGGTTACGTTTGAAATATCCGTTTCTGACGTGTTGCGGAGCACGATCACGCAAGGGGCCTCCGCCGTCCCTCGGTAGTCGATCACGTTCTCGCCGTTCTTGAGCGGCTCGGTGATCGTCTTTCCAAATGCAAAGGGCGGGTTATACGACCAGGTAATCGTAAACTCGCCATATTTGAGGTGTTGGGACATGGGCGGCCCGCCCGACAATCGGGCGAGATAATACTTGTCCGGCTCGCGGTCGAAAATCAGACGCCCGGAGCCTGAGAGCCAGTAGGCAATTTCCCGGCACACCTCCGGGACAGTCTTTCCCTCCGGGCAGACGAACGAACAAAGAACACTCTCGGCCCGCTCGTTATAGACCGCTCCGACGTCGTCGTAATAGCCGGAGCGCCCGGGGATCGTGATTTTTCCTTCCCGCTTGGGCGGGAGGAGTGTCCGGCTTTGATCCTGTGTGTAAATGCCGAATTTGCTACTATGGACGCCCTTAAAGGAAAATCCGCTCATAGGCTACCGCCTCCTCTCGATCTTTTTTCCCGCTCCGTCATGTAATAGAGCTCTTGGGCCACGCGCTCGACGTCCTGGTCGTCCCGGACTTCCATTTTCTCGATATGGAATTGATAGGTCGGGCCCCCGCCGCCCGCTTTCTCGGTGGCCGCGGCGACGACTGCGGCGGTCTGCCTCTGCTGGGCGGCGACGGCGTCGGCCTCCGTGCCTTTCGGTTGCGCCCGCTCATAGGCCCGGATCGCGGATTTTGCGAGGGACTCATACGTCCGCTCGAGTTGGCTCCGCATATCCTCTCCGCCCTCAATGGCGCCGAGGATCGTATTCCGACCGTCGTCGCGGAATACGCGGGACGGGGAATGAATGTCCAGGGTAGATTTATAGGCGTTGTTTGCCGCCCGGGCGAGGGATCGGTAGGTCGATACCAGGGAGGAGCGCATACTTTCGGCGCCCTCGATATAGCCCTCAATGGTGGCGGCGCCCGCGGCCCCGGCCTCTACGGAGACGTCGAGCTCGTCCACGCAATCTTTCATGCGCTTCTCGATGTCGGCCATTTTTTCGGAGAAATCCGTCTCCATTTCGGCGACGGTATCTCCAAAGGCATTTTTACCCTCCTCGACCTTTGCGAGCTGTTCGTTCAGGGCCGCGATCTCGTCCTCGCCGCCCTCGACAATGGCCGCGAGGATCTGAGCGGACTCCTCGGAGCCGTCCGCGAGCTTTTTTACGAGGCCCTCGTCTACGCCGAGTTCCATAGCCTTTGAATGTTGGCGGCGTAGGTCTCCATATAGGAAACCTGGCCCTTGAGAGTCTCGATCAGGCTATCAATGGAGGTTTTGGCCGTGCCGTCGAGATCATTAAAGAGCCCGAGTTGTCCCTCGATACTCTCGACCGCTTTCGCGTGGCTCTCCTCGTAGGCCGTTTGTAGGGCCTCCATTTCGGAGATCAGTCCATTTACAGTGGAGGTCATTTCCTCGGTGGCCTGGGCGCTTTTTTCCTGCCACGCGCCGAACTCCGCCGACTCCTCCTCGAGGGCGGCAATCTGCGCTTGATTGTCCTCGAGGGCCGTTGTGAGCTCGTCTATGTTGTTTTGGAGCGTCCAGGTATTCCCGGAGCCTGTTTCCTGGGCCTCCGCAAGGGCCGCTTGCGCTTCTTCGAGGCGGGGAGGTTATCTCCGCTTGCTCGGTGTAAAGCTCCGAGAGGCGGGCGACCTGGGCCTCGTATTCCTCTTGATCCGCCGCGCGTTCGACCATGGCGTCGAGGGCCTCGGTCGTCATGTTGATCGAGTCCGTGGCGGCGTCGTAGGCGAGGCCGAGGTTCGGAACGTCCTCGTTAAGCTGGGCCACCATTTCGGCGATTGCGGCCTTTTGGGCGGCGGATTTTTCCTCTACCTCGAGGAGGGATTGCAGGGAGTCCACCGTCGCGGCGGTCGTGGCCTGTTCCTCGGCCATAGAGTCGGAGAGTTCCTCATAGGCCGACTTTGTTTCCTGGAGAGACTCGGTAAAGGCCCGCGTCTCCTCGTCTGCATTATCCAGGGTGAGGATAAAGGTTCCGATAGCGGCCACGAGGGCAGTTACCCCCGCCGCCACCAAAAAAGCCGGATTTGCCGCCATTACGGCGTTAAGTACGCCTTGCGCCACGGCGGCAATATTCGCGGCGTTGGCCGCGAGGGTTACTCCCGCCGCGAGTGCCGATCCCGACCGTTGTCGCCGTGATCGCCTTGACGAGCCACGGGTTTTCATTGACGAAATCGGTCGCCCAGGTAAAGGCGTCCGCGCCCACGGAATACACTTTCTCGAGGGCCGGGTTCAGTTGGTCGCCGATGGCGATTTTCAGGTTTTCCGAGGCCGTCGTCATTCGCTGTTGTGCAAATTCCGTTGTATCGGCCATTGTCTCGAAATTCCGCTCGACGGCGCCGGAGCTGTTTTGCATTTTTACGAGGGTATCGTTAAATTTCTCCGATCCCTGGTTGAGGAGCGTTAGGGGCGGCCTGTCCGGCTGTGGTAGAGCTCCACAAGTTCGAGAACGCGGTCGAGTTCCCGTCTACGCTGTCCGAGAGGATCGAGATAACGTCGCCCAGGCTTGCGCCGTCCGCCATGAGTTCGGCAAAGGATTTCCCGGTCTGCTCCTCGAGGATCGTCGCGACGGTGCCGCCCTCGGAGGCCAGCTCGTTAAACATGGCGCCGAGGTTCGTCGTCGCTATGGCCGTATTCGTGCCGCTTGCGGTGATAATCGCATAGGAGGCGGAGAGCTGGTCGAGGCTCACGTTATACGCCGCCGCGGTCGGGATCACACGGCCCATAGTGGCCGCGAGCTCGCCGACGCTGGTTTTACCGAGGTCTTGCGTCTTTACGAGCATGGAGGCGACCTTTTCGGCGTCCGAGCCCGCGAGACCGTAGGCATTGAGGGCAGTCGTGACGACGTCAACGGCGGTCGCGGACTCCGTAAATCCCGCGACGGATAGCTTTGTCGCGGTAGAGACGAAATCGACCACGTTCGCGGTGTCCACGCCCGCCGACAAGGCTTGATAGGTGGCCTCGGCGAGATACTCCACCGCGACGCCCGTCTCGCCGGAGAGGCTCACGAGCTGGGCTTTGATCGTGTCCATAGAGACGACGGAGGTATCGGCAAGGGTGGAAACCTTGGCGAGGGCCGTCTCGAAACCCGCCGCGGCCTGAGAGCACTCCATGAGGGCGTCTGCGATCTCTTTCACACTCTTAGCGACGCCCGCCGCGGCCAGTGCGGCGGCGAGCTGGGTTATTCCATCCTTGGAGTCTTTGACCTTGTTCCCGAATTTGTCGATAGAGGTCGCGCACCCATCTGTTGACTTTTTGGCCTCGTCGAGGTATTTATCGTTTTCGCTTATAGCCTCGTTCGTCTCGTTGAGCTCGATCTTTGCCTTGTTTAACTGCTGTTGCCAGTTCTCGACGCCCCGCTCTGCGGCGTTCTGTCCGGCTTCGGCGTTCGCGAGCTCCTCTTTCCACTTTTCGAGCTCGGCGGTGAGGGCCGCTTGCTCCTCTGAGGTGTCCCCGGTCGAGTCTTTCAGCTCCGCGAGGGCTTGCTCATACTTCGAGACGTTGGCCTCCGCCGCCGCGACGCGGTCGGCGTAGGCTGTTTGTGCCTTTGGCAGTTCTCGAGGGCCTTTTCCAGCTCGGCGACCTTTTTCGCCTGGGCCGTCTGCATAGCAGAGAGGGCCTCACCTTTCGCCGTGAGGGCCTCCATGCTGTTCGCGTTGTTCTTATATTCGCTCTGCACCAGGGCGAGGGACGACTTGAGCGTCTTTAACTCTGAGTTGCAAGAGGCTATTTTCTGTTTATACTCGGCCTCGCCCTCAACGGCGAGTTTGGTCGAAATCGTTCTTACTGCCATACGGCGAGGCTCCTTTCGTGTATGGGAATACTCAATAATTTACTTGCTATCCCCATAAAGGCGGGTTATACTTGCCCTATGAAATGCAAATATTTTCGCTTTATGTTGGAGGTGTTCAGTATGAGGAAACTTTCTTTTTTGGCGCTTGTGCTTGCTATGTGCTTATGCCTCGGAGCGTGTTCCAGCGGCGAGGCGCCCTCCGTGCCGGAGGAGCCGACGACCGCCGTCCCGGAATATTCGTTCATAAACTCCGACCGATACGTCCAAAACGGGACGACCGGGATCGGGTATCGCGTGGCAATCGGCGACGGCGCGACCGAGGAGGAAATGAGGGCCGTTTTCGGGGAACTCTGTTCCGCCGACTCCTACGATCTGCACACGGTATGGTTTTACGGCCTCCCGAGCGACGTCGAGGACGTCGGCTCGTTTTCCGTGGGTATGCTCGAGGAAAAATCTCGCGGCGCGGAGCCTGTCTTTACGCCCTGCACCTATGACGCCGATACAATAGCGGCTTTGAGGGAGAGAGGAGCGGAGACCGAACAATCCGACGAGGCCCGGAGTATTCCGCGCCCGAGCATACAACAAGAGGCCCTCGTCGAGGAAAACCGTTTCTATCCCGTAGACGGCGCGATTTTCACCACCGCCGCCAACGAGAACGGCCTCGCCGATACCCGTTTTGGGTTCGCGGAGAGATCGTCTCCGCCCGACGTCGGAGGTTATGATACGATCCAGCTCTCCACGGAGTACGGAGCCCTCTATATTTCCGCCGTCTCGGTCAATATTCCCGAGATTGACGAGGGGGCGGAGATAACCGTCTATTTCGTCTATTCCGGCTTTTCTGACGCCCTGGGCGGGCCCCTGCGGTGTGTATGCCTATCAAGCCCCCACATATCGAATAATTCCCCGGAGGCATGAGGAGCGCCTCTTTCCGGGAGACGCCGCATAACGCCGCGATCCGCCCATAGTGGGCGCGTGTCACGTCGTTTTTTTGCGCGTTCAGCTCGGCGAGGCCGAGGTCGATCTCGTCGTTTTCTTCGACGACTTCCCGGCCATAGCCGAGCTCCATAGCGGCGGGGATCGCGAGCTTGAGGGCCGCGATCTCGCTCGGGGTAATAGTGGCCCGGATCGTGGCCGCCTCAATGATCGGCCCCTTGTCATAGCCCAGGTGTCGGCGGGCGAGCTCGCCTTGCTCGGCCAAAATGGCCGCGGCCTCACAAGCTACGGAGAGGCCGTCCCGCGTGTTTTTGCCAATGGCCCCGAGGAGTTCCGCCGCGGTGCCGAATTTTTCTTGCAGTTGAAACATGGCCTCCCGGTATAGGCGAGGTATTGCGTTCTCCCGGCGAGGGTGATTTTTACGGCTTTCATGGTATGCCCTCCAAAGTGTGAAAATAGGGAGGCGAGGGAAATCCCCGCCCCCCTGCGTCAGCTTTAGCCGCCCGGTGTGACGGTTTCCTTGAGCTGTTCCTTTACCCAGGCTTTCGCCGCGGCCTCGGTGGTGAGCTCCTCCGTAATTCTCCAATCGTCGGAGTTGCAACGGAAAACCGTAAAGGTCGTGGAGTTCGTACCGAACGTGATAGAGTCCGCCTTGGTGGCGGCGTTATCATTTCCGAGCACGGCCTTAACCCTGGGATAGAAATAGCCCTTAAAGAGCTTCACACCCTTGCGCATAAGGACTTTGTAATAGGCGAGACCGCCCAGCGGCGCGGAGTCGCCCGCCTTGTAGTGGACTTTCTTCTCCTCGACGGTACACCCGTAGACCTCCGCCGCGACGTCGTCCGTCATGTCGTCGGTCTCCATAGCCACCGAGCCGGACGAGAACTCGTCCACGCTCTCGGCGATCTCGTCGTCGGCGTAGAGCTTGCCGGAGGCAAGGTTTACGGTGAGATCAGCCTTGACGAGGCGGCCAATATTGACCGGGCCCTCGTAGGTGGGGAGGGCGTCGTCCGGCTCGGTCTTGATCTTGGAGAAATGCGGATACTTAGCTCCGAAACTTGCCATAGTAAAACCTCCTATTGAGAATTAAAGTTTTTTGCCGTCCAGGTAGGCGTGATAGACTTTCTCGCCCGCCGCAACGGCTTCTTGTTCTTTCCGCTCGTTCGCGGTTTTGAGGGCGGGGCGGCCCGGTTGGCCTCTTTTGCCGAACTCATTCACAAAGGCGACCTCCGCGTTACGGGTGCCGCGCTTGCCCTGCGGGGCAACGGTGATCGACTTGTCGAGCCCCGTCCGCTTGATCTTGCCCTTTTTGATCGAGGCGGCGGTCGTGCCCGTATAATACGGGCCTTTCCACATTCTCGACGCCTCCGACCGCTGGGCGGCCTCGATTACGTCGGCCTCTGCGTTGAGCATTTGATCCGTTACGGAGTCCGGGAGGCGGGCCAGTTCGTCGAGATCGCCGATCAGGTCGTCGAGGCCGGAAACGGACATGGTTCCCATTATTCCGCCCCCACTCCCCGGGCGAGCTGACACTCGAAAACGTGGTGCTGACCCTCTTTGTCCGAGGCGTTGGTATAGCTCGGCCAGGTAGTACCCGCCGCGGCCAGGGCTTTTTAATGGCCCGCCGCTTCTCGATAGTGTCCTCGCCTGTTGGGGCGAATAGGTGAACGGAGATCGAGAAAAGCTCATGCTCCGGCTCGTCGTCGCCGAAATCGGTCGGGGTGGATATGTACCCGAACGTGATATAGGTCGGCTCGGTGCCCTCGTAGGTGTCGGCCTCGACGGGCGCCACGGGCTCGAGAGCGGCTTTCAGTAGGCTATTGACCGTCATACCGCCGCCCCCTCTCCGGTGCCGTCCTGGGCGCCCTCGGCGGGCTTCGGGGCCTCTTTGCAATTAAGCTCGATAACCTCGCCCGCTCGGGTGTACGTCCTCACGACCTCATAGGGGTTTCCGCCGTATTCGATCCGGGTCTCGCCCTCGTAGTCCGATCCTCGCACCTCGAGGACGAGGGCGATTTTGTCTCCGGCCTGTTTGGCGGCGTAGAACTCGGATCGGGTCGCGGATTTCTTGTTGACGAAAACCTCCCGCCGTGCTTCGGTCTCGACCTTGTAGCCGTTTTCGTTGACCGTTTTTTCACGCCGACGAGGGTCGCAATATCTCGCCAATACACGAGAGCTACACCTCCTCCGTGGGTTCGATATACTCCGAGGCCATAGAGAGCGCAATCTTTTGACTCCTGAACGAGGCCCGGTATTTATCCGCGTCGTCGTTGTCGAGGCCAAACTCCGCCTTGACATAGGTCGAGATCGCTTGCTTTACGAGCGGATCGTCCTCGTCCGCCGCCCTGGCCGGGAGGACGCCGCCGCGCACGAGATCGGCGCGGGCGGCGAGGATCAGGTCTTTAATCTCCCCGTCCAGCTTATCGACGGACGAGCGCACCCGGAGACGAATATCGGAGAGGTACTCCGAGGAGACCTCCGCCGCGGCGGTTGTATTCGCTTGCTCGCTCATGGCGCCCTCCTTAACCCGAGATCGTGTACTCCGCCGTCAGGACGTCCGAGGCGGTATGCCCGTCCGCGTAGGCTTTCGCCTTGATCGTCACGGCCTCCGTAATGGTGATCTTGTTCTCGTAGAGGGTGGACGACTGCGTCGGGTTGGACTTGTCCAGCGTGTAATAAATCCTCGCTCCATCGGTCGCAGAGGAGAGCTCTACCTCCGTACCGCTGGCGACCGGGCCCGCGGCAGGGTTCGCCGCGGGCGTCTCAGTCTTGGCCGATGGAACTATGCTTTTTTTTACGCGGATAAAGCCGTTTTCGGTGACGACGTTACCGCCGATCATGGCCTCGCCCATGACAGCGAGGAGACCCTCGGCGAATTTGTAATCGCGGGAGACTTCCACGGAGTAGGGGCCGAACAAATCGAGCTGATAGGCGTAGGGCTTGCCGTATGCCATGCAGTAGGACGCCGCGGCGGTGCCGGAGGCAGACAGCGCGGGAAGATCGTCCACAATGCAGAACTTCACGGCGAGGCCGCCGTCCTTGATGGTGCCCGTGGTGGTGCTTTCCTCGGAGAACTCGATCTCATAGACCGCCTTTTTCTCGTTGGTGCCGCGGACGTCACCGAACGCGATCAGGTCGGTCTTGTTCAGCAAGAGGACGCCGCCGCCCTCGACGTTCTTCGCGCCGCCGTAGCTGAGAGCGATCTTGCGGAGCGTGGTCTCGTCAATGGAGGAAATCTCGAGGTCGGTTCCGGCGCTGATGGCCGCGGCCTTGAGAATACCCGTAGGCTCGGGGATCGTGGCGGCAGGGTTGCCCGTGACGATCAGGGTTCCCGTCTTGGCGCGGAGAGCGTTCAGGGCGGACGCGGAAACGCGATCCTGATAGTTGAGCGGGGTCGTGCGCTGGATATTGCGGGAGACATAGGAGAGGGTCGTTACCAGGGTCGGCACGATCTTAGCGATCTTGAGGTTCGGAGTGCTTTCGGGGGTGGCGGAGCCGTCGTCTTTCTTGGTGGCCGCGGTCTGACCGCCGCTCACCTCGTAGGCTACGGAGTCCTCGCCCATGCCGTCAGCGGGGACGACGCGCACCATATCGACGATCCCGGAAACGACATTCTGACCGGGGTTAATGCCGGAGACGCGGGACGGCTGGGCGATATTGCCCCCGGACAGCGTCAGGGAACGGTGGAGGGCCTCGGTCGTGATCTCCATGCGGTGCTCAGTCGCGAAACGCTGGGCGCGGGCCTCGACCTCACCGACGCCGATACCCTGCAAGTCGGCCATGCGGGCCGCGCGGGAGTTTACGCCATAAGGCAGGCCACCGCCCGCCGCTTCGCCGTGAGCGCCGCCGCGGCCAGTAATGGGATTGACGGGGCCCGGGGTGGGATCGCCCTCGTCGCCGGAGCCACGGTCGCCGTGGCCGCCGCGCTCGCCCTGGTGGGGATCAATGCCGCCATTGAGGCGGCGGGTCGCGGCCTCTCTGCGGTCGAGCTCGCGCTCCTCTTTGTCCAGGTCGTCGAGCTCACGCTCGAGGGCGTCCATATCGACCTCGTCGGTTCCGGCCAGCATGGCGCGGATTTCGGCGCGGCGCTTTGCGATTTCCTTACGTCTTTTTTTTCAAACATGGTTCTTTCCTCCTGTCATTCGTCAGTATGTGAGTAGGTACGAGTGCGAGCTAAAAGCCTCCGCCGCCTCGCGGCTTGCTCCAAAACCTTAACCTCTTTCGAGTGCTCCACCTCGAAAAAGGATCGTGCGGAGAGGGACGTCTCCTCATACGCGGGAATATCCACCGCGGAGACGTCGTATAGCTTGCGGATTTTAGTAATCGTCCGGGTGTGCGTGACGTTGTCATACTTGGACTCGCGCACGGAGAACGAAAACTCATTTTGTCGATATAGCCGCCGTCGATCTCCTCGTAGAGATCACGGCCCGCGGCGGTGCCGGAGAGATCGGCCTCCATATCGACGCCGCGGTCGGTGATATTGAGGCTCAGAGTCTTATTACGGAGGCGGGCGACCACCTTTCCGCCGTGGTTATAATTCATAATCACGTCGGACATATCGCACCCGTCAAAGGCGTGGCGGTCGATCACCTCGTAATATTTGACTCCGTCATACTCGTAAAGGCACGTCGGGGAGTCGAACACTACCGCCGTACCACGGACGCGATATGCGTCGTTTTCCCCCTCGCGTGGAATAAGAGAGAAATCTTGCAAGGCTCTATATTCTCGGCCTTTCTTGATAGGCATTTACTGCCCCTCCTTTCCTGTTTTCGGCTCTGTCGGCTCGGGGTCTTTCGGCGGATCATCGGGCGGAGGGTCGGTCTCCGTCGTCTGGCCCGTGCTCCCGAGCTGGTATTTGTCGATAATATCGGCGTTTACCATGTTCAACGTCTGCACCCTGCGGGCGCCCTCCTCGCCGCCGATGGGCGGGAAACCAAAAATATCGAGAACTTGATCCAGGGAGACGGCGCCGATATTTGTCAAGAACTGAGCCGCCGAGACGCGCTTGTCGAGGGTCTCAAACTGAATACGATCCAGCTCGCAAACAATCTCATTTCCGAAACCCTGCTCCCGCTCCGTAAAGAGGGCATTTGTGAGGCCTTGGGCCAGTTGCATATAAAACGGGGCGAGCTGGCCGCGATAAAAGGCGTCCATTTTTTCGGCGTCGGCCTTGTTCTGAACGATGTCCTCATTCACGCCGAAATAGTCGTAAATCTCCCGCCGCACAAACTCGAGTTGTCCGACCGGGAGGGGCGTTTCCTTTTGCGTGATGGGCGTATATTCGTACTTGTTATCAATGACGATCACGCCCGCGCCGTTCGTCTCCATGCGGAGGTTATCTCGAATGAAGTCGTCGCGGCGGCTGTTCAAATCCTCCTGTTTGGTGACGCTGTTCGCCTTGAGTATGCCGCGGATCACGGAGACGAGCTTTGCAAACTTGCTCATACTCTTGTTGAACGAGTCCGCGGTCTCGAGGGTGGGCGTCAACGGCGTGTTGTTGTCGCCGAAAATATCGTTATCGAGATAGTGACGGCGGAGGTGGATAATCTGCTCGTATGGGACGGTATAGACCGAGCCCGTGGCAAAGGTGAGGCGGGCGTACATTTGGCCCATGTACTCGACGAGATCGACGCGGGAGGCGTTGATCGGGTAAAGGGCCGTGAGCTTTCCGCCGTCGAATACGGGCAGAATAAAGGCGTTGTTGTAAACCGCAAATTGAGCGGCCACCCGGTAATAAAAGGCGTAGGCCGTCATATATGGGTTGGGCTTGCTTTGCAAAAAGACTGTTGATATAGTCGGACATATCCTCGCGGCGCCCGCTCGCCCGTCGAATGTGCCTCGGCTGGATTTTGGCCGCGTTTCGCGCCCAGGCGTCCACCGCGGCGCGGACGGTCGCAATATCCCAGGCCCGCCCGGAGAACGGCGTAAAGCTCGAGTCGAAAGAGGAGAGGAGCCGAAACGCCGGGAGGTTTGAGCCTCCGTCGCCCGTGGGGCGTTTCCGAAAATGCTTTGAAATAGGCCTCGAATGTTCATTTTTTCACCCCACGTTATACATGAAATCTTCGTAATACTTGACGTAGATCGTCCAGGCGTTGAGGAGCGAGACCATACCGTCGATCCTGCGCTTTTCGGTGATCTTTACGGGCTGAATATTGTTGAGGCCCGATTTTTTGACGCCCGTATTCGTCAAGCACCATACGAGCATAGGGTTTCCGTTGTAATTGACCTGTTTCCCCTCGAGAGCGGCGCCCATTTCCCGCATGGGCTGACTCCATGTATAGGGGCCCTGGGCGACGGCCTCCATGTCGAAACCGTTCGATTTCATTTCGTCTACCCAATAACCCGCGAGGGCCCGGTCGTAGCCGACTTTTATGCAGTCGATTTTGTACTCGTCCCGCATTTGGCAAAACCAGGCCGTGACGTCGGAATAATTGACGCGGTTTCCCGGGCAGATTGTGAGGAGGCCGCGGTCGGCCCATTTTCGATATGGGGCCTCGTTGGTGTTCTTCTCCTCGAGGTGTGCGACGCGCTTTTCCGGGAGGAAATATTGTTGCAGAACATAGACGATCGGGTCTCCCGGCTTGCGTATGAGGAGCGTCGCCGCGGTGAGGTCGGTCGTGGCCGAGAGGTCACACCCGCCGAGGGCGTAGGTGTTATAGACGTCCTGGAACTCAAAACGGAGATCGCTCTTGATGGCGTCGAAAGATAACCAAACCGCCGCCGACACTTCCCGGATATTGAAATCCTTGCAGAGGACGCCGGGGAGATCGTCAGGGCTGTTCTTTGCCCGCTGGACAAAGTCGGCGAGGGTCTTATACTGCTTTATCGTGCCGAGGCCCGGGTTTGCCTTTTGCCATTTGGTCGGGTCTGTCCACTCCTCGCGGGCGTCCAGCTCGTAGAGGATCGGGAGGAAAGTCGGCTCCTCCATTTCGCCGTCCGCAATTCTGCAAGCGATCTCATAGAGGCTATCAAAAACGCTCTCGCGGACGGTGCCCGCGTGGTAATCATCACAACGAGCGGTTGACGACGCGAGGAGGTGGACTGTTTCATAACCTCATAGAGGCCGCGATCCTTTATCGCGTGGAGCTCGTCAATGATTACGGCGTGAGAGTTCAGGCCGTCCAGGGTGTTAGAGTCCGGAGGCGAGGGCCTCAAAGGTCGAGGCCGTGGCCGGAAAATAGAGATCATTCCGCCGCTTTTTCAGGACGGCCCGGAGCTCCGGCGACTGCTTCACCATGTTTATAGCTTCGGTAAGGACTTTTTTCGCCTGGTCTCGTTTGGTGGCGACAGAGTAGATTTCCGCCGCGCCCTCATAATCCGCGATCAGCATATAGAGCGCAATCGCGGCGAGGAGTGTCGATTTGCCGTTTTTACGGCCCACAAGAAACATTGTCTCGCGGTATCTGCGGAAACCCGTTTCCCGCTCGAGGAAACCGAAAAGGGCTTGAATATAGGCCTTTTGGAAAGCTCGAGTTTGAGAGGGGCGCCGATCACGCCTTGAGACTGCTTGCAAAACCGCTCCGCGAATAGGATCGGGCGCTCGCCGACGTCCTCGTCGAAATAGTACGGAGAGGCCGGATCGGGCTCGCGGATTTCCCGGGCGAGGCGCTCGTAAACGGCACGGACGCGCCGGGAGGTGACTACCTTTCCGCTCTCGATTGCCTCCCAATACTCGAGAATGTAATTCACCGCTTACCAGCTCCCGCGGGCTTCGTGGCGAAATTCATAAGCTCCTCTCCGGCCTGTTTCTGAGTTTTCTCCGGGAGGAGGTCGAGGAGGCTTTTCGAGAGGGAGGTAAACGACTTGATCGTCGTATTGTAGCTCTTGAGGGCCGGGGTTTCGCGGCGTAACTGCTGGGCGCCCTGCTTAAAATCTTCGATCAGATCGCCCGCGTTGATCTCCTCGACGAGGCGCTCGAGAGTGACGGTCGTAACGGCAAATTGATAGATCAGGCCGTCCGCAAATTGCTTTCTTTCGGCGGGTAGATCACGGAAAATCTTGTGCTTATGACAAAAGCTCACGCTCGACAAGGTTTCCCTCCTCGTCGAACATGAGGCCGCGATCTGTGGGTAGGTCGGAGGCGTGGGCGAGGGCGTGGCAATCTCGGCAAAGTAACTCGAGATTATTCTCACCGAGCGCGATCTCCGGCGTGTTGATGTTCTCCGGCGTCAAGTGCTCTTTGTGGTGGACAATCTCTCCGGGGCGCCCACACTTCACGCATAGGCCATGATCCCGGGCCACGATATAAGCACGAGTGCGGCGCCATTCTTTCGAGAGATAAAAACCTCGTGCAAACTCTCTCAAACGCTCGCCTCCAAATGGTGTGAAAGAGGCGCCCCTCCCGGCCTCGGGCGGCCTCACGCATAGAGCGCAAGGCCTCGGCAGAAAAGGGCGCACGGCGACGGGCTTTCCCGCCCTCTTTCACGTTACCAGCGTAACACAAGGGCGCGGTCTTGTCCGTACAGACTTTTTTCAATTTTCCGGGCGCGGCTAAATGGAGGCGAGAGCCCCCGCCCCATAGTACAAAACCGCAAAGGCCGCGACGGCCTTATTCCTGAGATCGTAGATTGACGTCTTGGAGCTGTACGAGCTCGTCCGCGATCTGCTCTTTACTCTTGTGTTCGATATACCAGGCGCGGAGGAGCTCGGCGTCCGCGTCGTCCAGTTGAGCGAGGACGCGGTCGATCTCCGCTATTGTGCTCCTGGTGGCTACGATCTCCCGGTTTATCTCGGCCAGTTCCAGGCGGGCGGAGGTGTGCGCGTTGATACCGCCGCTCGAGGCATAGGGCCGAGGCTTGATATTATCTCTCTCGGCCTTTGCCTGGGTGGAGGCAAGCTCACGCCGCCGCCCGAGGTTCTCGAGTGCTTGCTCAAGGTTCCCGCGCTGTGCAAGCAATCTCTCGGCGGCTTTGAAATAATTTATCATATCCGTTTCCCTCCGTGGCGGTATTCGCGTCCGAGGTTGTAGCGGTGTTTTGCCATGACAACGGCGTCAACGTCTACCCCGAGCGCGGCCATGAGGTCGAGGGTTCGGAGGATCACGTCGGCCAGCTCGACCGCGATCCCCTCCGGCTTGCAGGCTCCGGCCTTTTCCCCTCCGGCGTCAGGGTGGCCCACGTTCTCACAAGTGAGGGCAAAATCACAATCGTCCGGCGAGAGAGCACACGTCCCATAGACGAGAGGACTCCCGTTTCTGTATTCCTCGAGAGCCTCGGACAGTTCTCCGTGGATCAGACAAAGGGCCTCCGGGAGAGAGGGCGGCTTTTCCCACCACCCATGATTGACCGCGTTCTCGTGGACTTCCTTTGCGAGCTCGTTAATATTCATAGCTTGCACTCCTTTCCCTGGGCTTCGTTCCCAAACTTTACGCATTTACAAGGCCATAAAAGGCCGATCACTCAATCGGTCGTTTTCGGCGCCGCTCATGCTTCGGCGGCGTCAACACATACTTAAAATAGAGGTAGCCCCATTGAGTTTCTTTACTCTCGACTAAAACATAGCCTTTCGGCGGGCGAGGAGGGCGCGTCGTCGAGTAGTTCCGTTTTTACGGCGGTAGGCTCCTCGCGCTCCGGGCGCTTGAGGTTCTTCGTCTGTTTCCAGCGGTGGCCGCCCTGCTCCGGCGTCCAATGGTCGAAAAGGTAATTTGCGAGGCCCGTATAATCGCGGCCATAGTCTACACCATTATAATAATTGTGCTCTCTGAGGTGTTCGATCCTCAATACGTCGCCGAGGCCCCAAAGATCGCGGATCAGCTTTTCCGAGACGCCCTCGGAAATCATGTGAAAATGTATGCGAAAAGTCGTCTTGCCGCGGCCCATGTAAATATTGATCTTCGCGTCGGGCACATGGTATTTCAGGCGGCGGACGTAGAGGTCGCGAATACGGCGGGCCTCGTCGAATGTATGTACTTCGCTCTCATTGTCGAGCGTGAGGGTGCTATATAATGAGGTAGGGCCGTAATTCTCATTTATGAGGCGAGCGTGTTTCCGCCGCGAAATGCCGATCCTGTGGAGTTCCCGCTCCTCCTCATTTTTGAAGCGCGGGCGGGGCTCCGCCTTTTCGAGGCTCTTGATCCGATCCGGGACGTTATAAACTTCCTGCTCACAAACGACCCCCGAGAATGTGCGTCGTTTCACTCGTTGCATATCAAAAACCGCCTTTCGGGCGTAGGGCCGAGGCCCCTTGCATTTTCTTCCCGGAGGTGATAATATAATAAAGGTATGGCAATCTCCCTCCGGGTGGTTGCGCCCCCGACGCTCTCGTCAAGCGTCGGGGGCTTTTTCTTTTACCCGTTTTCCACGAGGCCGCGGGCCGTCGCGGTATAGTCTTTTCCGTCCGCAAGGTCTACGCCGACATAATAGGCGCGGGCGGGAGGCGTGATCCTTGCGGTGTTGGCCTGGGCCCGATCCGCCGCGGTGGTCTCTTTGCAGTCGCACCGCTCGCCCGCGTCCAGGTGAGCCCCGCAAGACGGGCACTCCTTAAAGGGTGTACTCACTTTCTGCGCTCCTTTCTCGGCGACCCTTGGCTCGCCGGAGGTCTGCGATCCAGTCGAGGAGCGTTCTTTTCGCGGCGTAGTAGATAGGCGGGATCAGGAGGAGGAGATACTCTCCGCCGCGAGCCTGATAGCCCCGCTCGAGATAGGCGTAAATCACGCCCAGGCGAAACGCCGTCAGAGTTACCAGGATCACGAGCGACCACTCGATCAGCGGGCCCGGATAGATATAAAGGGCGAGGCCGCGGGCGGCCAGCCGAAACGCACTCTTGCGGCGGTTCCACCTGATATTGAAACGCTCCCGCGGGCGCTTCGTCGTGTAGAGTCTCAAGACTTTTCCTCCTTTTCTATGTCCTCGACCGTCTCGTATTTGCGGAGATCGCACTCCCACGCCGGGAGGAGGCGGTTTAAGCCCGGGATCAGGTTCCACGCCGAGAGCCACCAATAACGGGCCTGTCGGCGAGCGCATAGGCAAGAGCCATATTTTTTATGTAGGCTCCGGCAATCGTGGCACGGTGGCGGGAGTTCGGCCTCCGCCGTCTCTGGCTTGTCCATCATTCCGCCGCCACCTCCTCGAGGCGTTCAAAGGTACACTCGCGGGCAATCTGCGTCCAGCGGGCGGCCCACTTTCTCGCGGCAGAGATCACGGCCTCGTATTTCCGCGGGCCCGTCACCTCGACGGCGCCATAGGCCGGGTGAGATACTTTCCAACGATAAACAGGGCTTTTCATCCTTTTATCTCCTCCTCAAGCTCAAGAAAACCATTCTTCGGCGAGATTTCGGGCGTCCATCATGGCCGCGTGGTCTGCTATTGAAATCACCTTTTCTACCTCTGCGGGCTTATCTTCGGCGTAAATCGTTGCCTCCGAAACGGTGGTCGCGTCGAGGATTTTTTTGCACAAATTCCCATGTTTTTTTCGCATAAGCGGTCGTAATCTGCGCTCATTTCTCGTTCGAGAGAGGCTTTTTCTATCTGATACTCGCGGAAAAGGTCGTATTCCTCCGGGTACATTTTTACGGTAACTTCCATACCCCGCCTCACTCTCCGTCCTCAAGGTCGCAAGAGCGGGTTTCGCTCCGGGAGACCTTGATTTTTCCCTTGCTTGTGACGGAAAATTTCGCCTTGCACCGCCCGCGGACGTTCAGGCTCGCGGAGGAGATCGGGCCGCGGGCGATCATTTCGACCACATTCTCGAGGAGACCGACCGCCTCGTCGGGGATCGGCTTAAAACCGAGGCTCTCGGCGTCGTCGCCGAAAAGGCGTTGCACACGCTCGCAAGCGTCCGCCACCTGTTCATGTACGCGGCGTTCTTGCCGTGCGGTCGGGCAGTTGCAAACCTCCGTCGCCGTGTCGTCTGCGGCGGCCTGGGACGGGTGGGGCCCGACTTCCTGGATTTGACCGCAGTACCGACAAGCGCCCGTTGTGACGGCCATAGCGACGCCGATAACCGGGGCCCGGTTGGCGACGGCCTCCTCACAATCGCAAAGGCGGGTAGCGGCGGCGTCTGCGGTTCGCTGGGTCGGAAAACCGCCCTCACGGGCACCCTCGAGGGTTACGCCCCACTCACGCCCGCAATACTTACACTTTCCGAGCCTAAACGATCCGATCTCCTCGTCCTCCTCCGTAGGAGCGGGATCGGGTTCGGCGGCGTCGGCCTTGTCGTACTGCTCAAGGTATCGGGCGAGCTCTTGCTCCTCTGCCTTGAGAGCGTCATAGTCGCCGAGGGTCGGGATCGCGTCGGACGGGCCAGAGAGGAGCGCGGAAATGTTGGTGTATTTCTCTCGGGCGTGTTCCTCGACGGTCGGGGCCGGGGCCTTTGCGTCCTCGAGGGCGGCGCGGAGATCGGCCTCCTCGCGGGCGAGGTCTCCTTGCTCCTCGTCGAGAGCCGTATTTTCTGCGTCGAGGGGGGCGCGGTCGTTGGGATCGACCTTGTCCCGCTCCTCAAACATGAGGGCAGAGAGATCGCGGCGGCGGAGATCAATCCGAATGAGGCGATCTTGCACCTCGGCCAAACGGGCGCGGTCGGCGTCGATCTTGGCGATCATGCGATCGCGATCCTCGGCGCTCATGTCTCCGGCGTAGGCGTAATAGCTCGAGGCCTCCTCCGGGTCGTCCGAGGTGGAGAGCGGAGTCCCGGCCTCCGCCGCCGTGGCCTCCTCTTTCGTGATCGCCACGAGCTCGATCAACCAGGCGGGCGTTACGTTTTCGCCGTAGGCGGGCTCGATAGATTTCACTCGCGCAAAGCGGCGGGCGGCGTCCTGTGGCATAGAAACCGGGGAGGCCCACTTATAGGCGGCCTGTTCCGGCTGAACGACGGAGTCGGCGGCCAGGATCACGCGCTCGGACTCTCCGCCCTGCGGGTTCTTGAGGCGATACCAGGGCTCGCGGATAAATACGACGTCCGAGACCTCGACGGGAGAGGCGAACACGTCCGCGACGCCGTCTCCCGCTCCGAGACGGTTTCCGTCCTGGCCTACGAGGTGCCAAATGTCGGCGCAATCGGCCTCGCGGGAGAACGAGGCGCCCGCGATATAGCGCGGCGCGGGTTTAATGGGCTTCGTAATGGTGAGCCCGCCGAGCTTGTCCAGCTCCCGGGCGTCCTGGGTGGTTAAAATCAGGCTTTTCATGGTATGGCGATCTCCTTTCATTTTTTCCTTTCTCCGTAGCTCGGCCCGGAGAGCTTTTTTCTTTTGTTTTGACCTCGCGGCGGCCCTCAATGATTTTCAGAGTTTCCCGGATTTCCGCCGCCGTGGCTCTTTTTAGGTTCGTCTTGAAATTCATGTCGCTTGCCGGAGTCCCTACAAGCCACTTTATAACCTCGTTATTCATGCGTTTTTACCTTTCCGCCGATGGTGACGAGGAGGATCGGGGCCGGAGTGTCCGGCCAGTCGTCCACGTCAACGGCGATCCGCTCGACGATGTTATTTCCGCACACCTCGACACACCGCGTTCTTTCGAGCTCCTCGACCGTGCCTCCGGCCACCGCCTCGGAAATATCGGCTCCGAGGTGGTGGATCACAAAGAGGCGCTCTTTCGGGAGGAGTAGGGCCATGAGGCCGGATAGAGTGAGGGCCTTACTCATGCTCTACCTCCGCCGCCTTGTGGAGGGCGGCTATTTCCTTGCGCTGACGGAGAATAATAGCCTCGGCCCGCGAGAGGAGGCCAGCGAGGCGGACGCCCGTCGTTTTTTCTTATTTATGAGTTCTTCCAATGACTCGCAAGTGTGCTTTATGGTGAGATCGTCGATAGGCTGTTTCTTGATCGTATCGGCCCATAGTTCCGCCGCCGTTTTCATACGTCCGCCTCCTCGATAGAAATACTCGTGAGATCGGCGATCTTTTCCGCCGCCTTGTCGAGCTCCGCCGAGAGACGTTCCCGCTCCTTGCGCCAATATTCGAGACGGTTTTTGAGGTCGGCCTTGAGGAGATAGGCCCGGGTTTCCTCAATCGTCAAATCCTGCAAGTCCTCGCGGAACTGTACTCGGATCGACTTAACCACGCCGGGGCCGCCGAATTTATACCGCTTATCTCTTTTGATCTCCACATTCACCGAGGCGACGGGCTCATAACCTACGCGCAAATCGCCGGGGCCGTCGATCTCAGCGACAATTTTCCAGGTGGCGGCCCGGAAAATTTCAATGCCGCGGGACTCGAGTTCCGACTCGATTTCGTGCATATACCAACGGTGATAAATCGGGGTGGACGCTTCTTTCCCGGAGTATTTCTCTCCGTCGAATTTCTCGAGGCGTCCGTTTAATGCGTCCTGCAATTCTTTGTTCGTCATGGTATGGTAATCTCCTTTCGGGTGGTCGGCCTTATAGGGCCGCCTGACGTTTGCCGCGGGACTTCTGAAAATTCCGCTCGGCGGTGATCTGCGCGACCTTTGCGCTATACACGCGGAAACCGTACTTGTCTACGGCCCCGGTGTAACCGTTCCTCAATTCGCGGTAGATCGTCGCGGGGTGGACGCCGATTTTCTCGGCTATGAGGGCCACCGGGGCCCGGTCGTTGTGGAGCCGCTCAATAGTCGCCCGATCTTCCGGCCCGAGGTATCGGAGTTTTTGGCCCATTTCTCCGGCCTCCTTTCGTGTAAAATAAAAAAGTGAAGTGCGTCCGAGGCCTTGCGACCTCTTTCGCACTTCACTATACAATCAACATTATCCTGCTGGGCGTACATTTCCCCTTCCTTTTTTCCGGGTTTTTGTGTTAAACTAATTCGGATATCAGTCTGTACAGAGGTAGGATCACGCTTTGGACAACATCATTCTCATCGGCATGCCCGGATCGGGCAAGAGCACTGTGGGCGTTCTTCTGGCCAAAGCCTTGGGCTACGGCTTTCTGGACACCGACCTGGTGATCCAGCAGCGGGAGGGCCTGCTGCTCCAGGACATCCTGGACCAGTTCGGGGTGAAGCACTTCCTCCAGGTGGAGGAGGAGGCCATCCGCACCGTGGACTGCCGCCGCACCGTCATCGCCCCAGGGGGCAGCGCCGTCTGCCGGGAGGGGACCATGGCCCACCTGAAGGAGCTGGGCCCCGTGGTCTATCTCCGGGTCCCTATGGAGGAGCTGACCAGCCGCATCCAGAACCTGGCCACCAGGGGGATCGCCATGGAGCCGGGGCAGACCCTGGCGGACGTGCTGGCCCAGCGCGCCCCCCTCTACGAGCGCTATGCCGATTTGACGGTGGACTGCCTTCCTGGGCAGACCTTGGCCCAGACCACTCAGATGGTCCTGGCCCTTCTGAACGGCCGCCGGTGATCCCGGCAGCCCGCCCCAGCCCCCGGGGAAATGGGGGCCCGGCGCGGCCCTGACCGCGCCCGGATCACGAAAAAGGAAGAGCTGAATGACATTTCGCGACTTAGGGCTCATCGCCCCCATCCTCTCCGCCCTGGAGGAACAGGGGGCTACACCCGGCCGTCCCCATTCAGGGAGAAGGCCATCCCCCCCTGCCCTGGCGGGGCGGGACGTACTGGGCTGTGCCCAGACCGGCACCGGCAAGACCTGCGCCTTTGCCGTCCCCCATCCTTCAGCGGCTCAGTGCCGCCCCGGTGAAGGGCCGCCCCATCCGCGCCCTGATCCTCACGCCCACCCGGGAGCTGGCCATCCAGATCGGCGAGAGCTTCGCCGCCTATGGCAGCCACCTGTCCCTGCGCCACACCGTCATCTTCGGCGGCGTGGGCCAGAATCCCCAGGTGGAGGCCCTCAACCGGGGTGGACATCCTGGTGGCCACCCCCGGCCGGCTGATGGACCTCCACGACCAGGGGTTCGTCCGGCTGGAGGACTTGGAGATCTTTGTTCTGGACGAGGCTGACCGGATGCTGGACATGGGCTTCATCCACGATGTGAAAAAGATCCTGAAGTGGCTCCCCGCCAAAAAGCAGACCATGCTCTTCTCCGCCACCATGCCCCCGGAGATCGCCGATCTGGTCAACTCTCTCCTCCGCTCCCCTGTCCGGGTGGCGGTGGACCCGGTCTCCTCCCCTGTGGAGGCTATCCGGCAGTCGGTGTACTTCGTGGACAAGGGCAATAAGACCCGGCTGCTGGCCCAGCTGATCCAGGAGCTGGCGGTGAAAAACGCCCTGGTCTTTACCCGCACCAAGCACGGGGCCAACAAGGTGGCCCGGGAGCTGAGCAAGTACGGGATCACCGCCGCCGCCATCCACGGGAACAAGAGCCAGACCGCCCGCCAGCAGGCCCTGGCCGACTTCAGGGCCGGGAAACTCCAGGCCCTGGTGGCCACTGACATCGCCGCCCGGGGGCTGGACATCGAAGAGCTGTCCCATGTCTTCAACTACAATCTGCCCGAGGTGCCTGAGACCTATGTCCACCGAATCGGCCGGACCGGACGGGCGGGCCGTGGCGGCGAGGCTATCGCCTTCTGCGACTTCTCCGAGAAACCTCTGCTCCGGGAGATCGAAAAGCTGACCCACCGCTCCATCCCCGTGGTAGAGGAGCACCCCTGGCCCATGCAGGTCTTCGAGCTTCCCAAAAGGATAAGAACGGCCGCACTATCAATGAGGAGGACGCCGAGGCCCGAGCCGCCGCCCGTGAGCTGCGCCGGGGCGGGAGGCCGC
>VOFI01001995.1_pt1 | contig 32693 bp, 36 predicted proteins | sample 5384131 | NCBI WGS metagenome assembly VOFI01 (sample SAMN12384728, study PRJNA508395) | human gut metagenome | isolation source: healthy gut H | host: Homo sapiens
CCATCTTTTCGGCAACATCGAAGCTGCGTTCCTGTTGATAGGTATAGCCTTCGATTTGCCGTTTCTCTGCGCGTGCTTTTGCGGAGATTACGGTTCGCTGCGCCGCGGTTTCTTGTTCGATAACGCTGACTTGCTGCTTTATCTGCGCCTCGCGTACGTCGGCATATTGCTTGAAATGGAGATCCTTAAACTTCTCGTATATCGGGTCGCCTTCGGGCTTGACGATGGCGGTGACCAGCATTTGCGTTAACGAGAGACCGTATGCGGCAAAGTCGGGAAGCAGCTTGTTCTTAAGCAGAGCCAGATAACTCTTCGGTGTGTATCAAGTTCGAAAATGGAGAGTTTTTGTTCGGTAATTACTTGTGCAAGATGAGTTTTTATGCGAGTTTGCAGGAAAGCTTTGAAATAACTGATCAACTTGTCCTGAGAGAGCAAGGCCTCGGTTCCAACAAGTTTGAGAAGGAGCCTGCGGGGGCTCTTTTACACAGCAAGAGCCATCTCTCCGGACGCCCCGAGCGAGAGCGGAAACCCATAAGTCGGTTCCATGAACTGAATCTTGGAATTGGTTCCCCAGCGGATGCCCATCTGCTCGATGAGGTTAACGAAGTAGACCTCTGAGTGAAAGGGATTGACGCCGCCAGTTGCTATCTTCGAAATGCCGTTCAGTAACGGCAGATTTTTGAGTTTTCAAGTTCATGCCTGCCCGGTCCAAAGGAATCCGAGGGCCTGTCCATTAAGGGAAGAAAATTGCTTCTTGGGTTTCGTGGACGATGAGTTGCGAGCCTGTATTGAAATCCTCTGAAGGGTGTTTCCAGATAAAAAAGTGTGATTGTCGCTTTCGTATTTGATGACATCGGTGATGCTCATGGTTGCCTTATTTCTACGGTTGGTGATGCTGATTAATCAGGGCTGATGTCGTAGCTACGACAGCAAAAAGTGGTACTGAGACCCAGACACAAGGTGTCGCCTGGATGCAGCTGAGCGGGTACGCCGGAACTGATATCGAGTTTCTTTCCGTTGGACGCTTCGATTAGATATGTTCCGTTGGTCGAACCGAGGTCTTGTGCGTACCAAGCATTGCTCTCTCAGTGAAGATGCGGAGATGTCTGGCGGAGGCATCTGGGCCAACATCGGTGACGGCTCTATCCTCGAGCGCGAGCGGTCCAATGACGGAGCCTATGGCCGATGGCTCAACGACATAGGGGCCACTGACGACGAGCTCGTTGTCGATCCTAATAAGGCCGAGCGCATACGTGGTGCCGGTTTGTTTCAAATCGCATGGGCTGGAAGAAACGCTTGAGGGGGGGTAAACGATCCGACATTCCCTACACATTTGATGTGGTCAATGATGTATGTGATGGAACGAGCTGGATCGCACCAACAGGCGGTCGAAACCGCGCGATCGAAATGAGAGCTCTGTCGTCTTCGTCTGACTGGCAGCTGACGAGGCGCGTGGCGGCATTTCGGTAAAGGAGTCCGTTGCGCCCATAGGCGTTGAGCGTTTGAACTATCGCACCAGTCGCTGATGCAATTGCGGTATAGATGTCGGCGTTCGAATAACCTTTTTCCCGTAGCTTGTGCAGGATCCGATCTGATGCGCATGACCAGTCGGCAAAGTAGCGATCTTCTAATGAGCCTCCCGGCTGCGAGTGCACGATTGTGCGCGAAAGCAGCTCGTGTCCTGCGCCATCTGGGCGGTAGGCCGCCCCGTTTGTTAGCGGCCGATCGGATAACAACAGTTCTGCAAGCGCGCGATGACTCAGGGCAAACGAAGTCTTGAAGAGGGAGAACATGACCTCAATCGGTGTTTGCCGTCTCGACATGATGTTCTCCCTCCCTTAACGCTATTGGCTAAACAAAGGATAAGGGTGTCGGTAGTCGATTTTACTGTGCAACAAATTGCATGTCGGCGAGCGGCTGCGCTTCCCGATGCGCTGGCTTCGACATGAGATTGGTTGTCCTGAAGGTGTTATACGGCCGTGTTTCGATTGGGGCAACATGCTCGACGTGACCACCTTCGGGTGACGATTGTCCGTTTGAGGGACAGTTGCGGATGGGCTTTGGACCTCTGCGGGGAAGATGCGTCCCGGTTTGAAGGCTCAGAATGGTCCCCGCTTTCCGGAACAATGTTCTTTGGGAAACTGCGTCCCGGAATAGGCACTCAGAATGGGACGCAGTTTCCGCGAGAGGGCTCCGGGGGAAACTACGTCCCGTTCTGAGCTAGAAAACTGGGATACGGGTTCCGTCTAAATAAAGGAAGGCGCGCGGCCTGCAATCGATGCAGGCAGCGCCTTTTGCGTAGGGCTCTGTAGAAGGCTGGGACAAAAGCCTGCGGCCCTTTAGAGCGGGCGGCTCCGTCGACGGGGGAGTACGGCGCCCGTGACATAAGAGGACATGTCGCTTGCGGGGGAAGACGAAGGCGTTGGCGACGTCCTCGGGCTCGCCCATGCGGCCGGAGCGGAATGGTGGCGATGATGGGCTTGATGACCTCTTCGGGAAGGTTGGCGACCATATCGGTCTTGGTCACGCCGGGCGCGACAGCGTTGACGCGAATGCCCATTGGGGCGAGCTCACGCGAGACGACTGAACCATGCCGTTGACGGCGAACTTGGACGTGGGATAGCCAACGCCGGAGGGCTGACCGTACTTGGCGACCATCGAGCTCGTGGTGGTGATGGTGCCGCCGTGACCGGCCTCGGTCATGATCTTGGCAGCGGCCTGGTGGCCGTTAAAGACGGCGACGACGTTGAGGTCCATGACCTTGGCGAACTCTTCGGCTGTGTACTCCAGAAGCGGCGAGCGCTGGGAGATGCCGGCGTTGTTGACGACCGTGTCCAGGCCGCCCATGTCGGCGGCTGCCTGGGTAAAGGCCTCAGTCACGGCCTCGAGCGAGGTGAGGTCGCAGGAGCGGCCCCAGACCTTGGCCTCGGGATAGGCTGCGGTCAGCTTCTCAACGGCGGCGTCGGCGGTCTCCTGGCGAGAGCCAAAGACGGTGACGGCGGCGCCCTCCTCAATAAAACGGCAGGCGATGGCGTAGCCGATACCGCGCGTGCCTCCGGTGATGATTGCTTTTCTTGCCCTCGAGCAACATGGTGCCTCCATTCTTCGGGGGTGTGGACATACGCAGCACAGCATAGTGGCGGCCCAAAACGAGAGCGCGCGTTCGCCTATCGGTGAACGGTACCCTGGTTGTCAATGAACGGTCAAGTTGTTCAAACGCAAGCCACGCCGATGCGCCCCGAGCGCGCAAAGTAAAAGGCTCCCGTCCAAGACCGGACGGGAGCCTCAACATATATGTCGTATACCGAAGACCGAACTAGTGGTTGGCCATGACGCCTTCGGTCCAGGCCTCAACGTCCTCGATGCGCAGGACGTTGGCGACCTCGGCTACACAGTCGACGCTGGCAAGCTCGGCGGTGGCAGCCTGGACGTCCTTCTCGAGCGCGCGGTGCGTCAGGAAGATGACCGAGCAAGTATCGCTGGCGCCCGACTTGCCGTCCTCGACGGTTGATGAGCGAGATCGAGATGTTGTGCTTGGCAAAGATGTCGACCGTCTCGGACAGGGCACCCACGCGGTCGGCGACCTTCAGGCGCACATAGTACTTGGTCTGGAGCTCGTCCATAGGCTTAAAGGCGAGGTTGTGACCATAGGGCTCAATCTCGGGCAGCGGAGCCACGCCGCGGCTGATCTGCTCGGAGAGCGACAGGATATCGCCCACGACGGCGCTCGCGGTGGGGAAGGAGCCTGCGCCGGCACCGTAGAACATGGTTTCGCCCACGGCGTCACCCACCACGTAAACGGCGTTCATGGCGCCGTTGACCTTGGCGAGCATATGGTCTGCCGGGATGAGCGTGGGATGCACGCGGACGTCGACGCCGGCGTCGGTGTTGCGTGCGATCCCCAGCAGCTTGATGGTGTAGCCGAGCTCGCGGGCCTGGGCAATGTCCTCGGCGCCGATGGTACGGATACCCTGCTGGTAGACATCGTCGGTGGTCACGCGGGTGTGGAAGGCGATGGAGGAGAGGATGGCGAGCTTGGCGGCCGCGTCGTGGCCGTCGACGTCGGCGGTGGGGTCGGCCTCGGCGTAGCCCAGGCGCTGCGCGTCGGCGAGCACGTCGGCAAAATCGAGCCCCTCCGCATCCATGCGCGACAGGATGTAGTTGGTGGTGCCGTTAAGGATACCGGCGATGGTCAGGATCTTGTTGCCCACCAGGTCGTGCTCGAGCGTGCTCACAATGGGGATGCCGCCGCCGCACGCGGCCTCGCAGCTGAATTTGGACGCCCGCCGCGCGCGCATGCGCCGCGAGCGTGCCCACCTGCTTTCAAGCAGCGCCTTGTTGGCGGAGACGACGTGCTTGCGGTGCGCGATGGCGTCCTCGAAGATCTCGGTCGCGGGATGGTCGCCGCCGATGAGCTCCACGACGATGTCGATGTCGAGGTCGCTGGTGATATCGCGCCAGTCGCTCGTGAAGGCGTCGCCGGTCAAGGCCTGCCGCCCGCACGGCCGGCGTCGAGCGCGCAGCCGCGTGTTACCTCGATATCGATGCCGTACGCATCGAGGTAGCTGTCCCGATGCTGCCGATGAGGCGTACGGTGCCCCGCCCACGGTGCCGAGTCTGATGACGCCGACATGTACGGTGCGAATTGCCTGCTGCATGGTGCGAGCTCCTTTGTGCCCGTCGCCCGCCGTCGGCGCGGCGATCCCCGCTTGTATGCATAGCCTGCATTCTACCCGCAGGTAGCGTCCACGGCCGCTCCGGCGGCGTAACAACGTGTAACAAGCTCGGGAGGCCCTGCGCGCAGCGTGTCTACGATGGGTTTTTGCATATAACGGAGGCGGTCGGCGCATCAACGCGCCCGCGATTGTTTCGCCGATATTTCGCATGCGCGTCATTTCACTTTTGCGCGGTAAAGCGTGTAATAGAAAACGCAACCTCATCGAAAGACGTCGACGGGGCTAAAAGATCGAACGCCGAACACGGCGCCTGTCGGGGAAACCCGACGAGATTTGAGAGGAGAGCCGCATGTCGAGCCTCACCGGTAAGTCATTGAACCCTGTTATCAATCGCAGGAGCGTTATCGCGAGCGCAGCAGGTCTGGGGGCTGTGGGTATTCTAGCCGGCTGCTCCGGCAACGAGTCCGAGGGCGGCTCCACCGCTGCCGCTGACGATAGCTCCGCGTTCAAGATCGGTACCATCGGCCCGCTGACGGGCTCCGCCGCGTCGTACGGTACTTCCGTTGCAACGGCGTTGAGCTCGCCTGTAAGGATTTCTCCACCGACGACCTCAAGTTCGTCAGCAAGTCCGAGGACGACGTCGCCGACGGCGAGAAGGCCGTCAACGCCTTCAATAGCCTCGCCGACTGGGGTATGCAGGCACTCGTTGGCCCCACCACCACCGGTGCTTCGCTTGCCGTGGCCGAGGTCGCCAATCAGGACCCGCAGATGTTCATGATCACCCCGTCCGCCTCGAGCCCCGATGTCACTGCCGACAAGACCTGCGTTTTCCAGGCCTGCTTCACCGACCCCAACCAGGGTGTCAACGCCGCCACGAAGCTTGCCGAGATGTTCCCCCGACGAGAAGTTCGTCGTGTTCTACAACTCCGGTGACACCTACTCCTCCGGCATCCGTGACGCCTTCGTGGCCAAGGCCGCCGAGCTCAAGCTCGAGGTCGTCGACGAGGAGTCCTTTAAGGACGACTCCCAGACCAGCTTTCACCAACCAGCTGACCAAGGCCAAGCATGCCGGCGCCACGATGATCTTTGCGCCGATCTACTACACCCGGCGTCGGTGCTGCTCAAGAACGCCAAGGACATGGGCTACGACGTCAAGATGATGGGCTGCGACGGCATGGACGGCATCCTGGGCGTTGAGGGCTTCGATACCTCTCTTGCCGAGGGCCTGTGCCTCATGACCCCGTTCTCCGCCGACGAGGACAAGAACGCCGACTTCGTGGGCGCCTACAAGGACGCGTACGGCGAGGTACCCCGACCAGTTCGCCGCCGACGCCTACGACGCGGTCCACGCGGTCTGGCCCTCGCACTCGCCGAGGCCGGTCTTGGTGTCGACGCCGATCCGACCGAGGTCGCCGCCAAGCTGCCCGAGGCAATGACTAAGATCACCGTCGAGGGCCTCACCGGCACCCCTCACCTGGAACGACAAGGGTGAGGTCGAGAAGGACCCGATGGTCTACGTAATCAAGGACGGAAAGTACGTAGCGGCCTAAAGCGCCGTCCGTCCTGCCGCCGCGCCATCAAGCTACGATGGAGGGCGGGCCTTTTTACCGAGGGTCCGTCCCTTTCGCTGTTGCGCCATGTGGCGCGTGAAAGAAGAAAGGGGAAAGCTATGACGGTCTTTTGCAGTACCTGGTCAACGGCCTGTCCATGGGCAGCGTCTACGCCATCATCGCGTTGGGGTACACCATGGTCTACGGCATCGCCAAGATGCTCAACTTCGCTCACGGCGATGTCATCATGATCGGCGCGTACATCTCGTTCTGCGTCACCTCGTATCTGGGGCTTCCGGCGATCGTGTCGGTCGTGGCTGCGGTCGCGGTCTGCACGGCGCTCGGCATCCTCATCGAGGGTCTGGCCTATAAGCCGCTGCGCCAAGCAGGCCCGCTGGCCGTTCTGATCACGGCCATCGGCGTGTCTTACTTCCTGCAGAACGCCGCGCAGCTTCTGTGGGGCGCCACGCCCAAGAACTTCACTTCGCTCGTCACCTTCCCGGTGCCGGCGTTCCTCAAGGCTTATAACGTCTCCGCGGTCTCGCTCGTGACCATCGTCGCCTGCCTGGTTATCATGGCCGGCCTGATGTTCTTTACGGGCAAGACCAAGATGGGCAAAGCCATGCGTGCCGTGTCCGAGGACAAGGCCGCCGCTCAGCTCATGGGCATCAACGTCAACCGCACCATCTCGATGACGTTTGCCATCGGCTCCGCCCTTGCCGCTATCGCCGGCGTGCTCCTGTGCTCCTACTCGCCGGTCCTGCAGCCCACGACGGGTGCCATGCCTGGCATCAAGGCCTTCGACGCTGCCGTTTTCGGCGGCATCGGCTCCATCCCCGGTGCGTTCGTGGGAGGCATCCTGCTCGGCATCATCGAGGCCATGGCGCAGGCCTACATCTCCACGAGCCTCGCGAACTCCATCGTGTTCGCCGTGCTCATCGTGGTGCTTCTCGTCAAGCCGGCCGGTCTCTTGGGCAGGTACGTCCCGGAGAAGGTGTAGCGTCATGCCGAATTTCCTCAAGAACAAGAAGACGCGCAGTGACTTTTTTGACGTACGCCCTAGTCATCCTCGCGTTCATTGTCGCGTCCTTCCTCAAGGACGCCGGTATGATCCCGCGCATGATCGCCGGTCAGCTGGTTCCCATCACGGCCTATATCGTCATGGCCATCTCTCTTAACCTCGTCGTCGGCATTGCGGGCGACTTGTCGCTGGGCCACGCGGGCTTTATGAGCGTCGGCGCCTACAGCGGCATCGTTGCCGCTATGAGCCTTGCCGAGGCGATTCCCAATGACACGGTCCGTCTCGTGATCGCGCTCATCGTGGGTGCCGCCTGCGCCGCCCTTTGCCGGATTCCTCATCGGCATCCCGGTTTTGCGCCTGTCCGGCGATTACCTCGCCATTGTGACCCTGGCTTTTGGCGAGATCATCAAAGAGGTCGTCACCTGTCTGATCGTGGGCGTAGACGAGCGCGGACTCCACGTGCTGTTCAATCTCACGGGCAAGCTCACGGTCGATAACCTCGGCCTTTCCGAGACCGGTGTCGCCATTATCAAGGGCGCGCAGGGAGCTTCGGGCACGGACATGATCTCGACGTTCTTTGCCGGCTTCGTGCTGGTTATGGTCGCGCTCGTGATTGTGCTCAACCTGGTTCGCAGCCGTACCGGTCGTGCCATTATTGCCGTGCGCGACAACAAGATTGCTGCCGAGTCCGTGGGCATCTCCGTCACCCAGTACCGCATGATCGCCTTTGTGATCTCCGCCACCCTCGCTGGTGCCGCGGGTGCGCTGTTCGGCAACAGCTTCTCACAGTTATCCGCCACTAAGTTCGACTTCAATACGTCCATCCTCATTCTGGTGTTCGTGGTCCTGGGCGGCCTGGGCAACATGCGCGGCTCGATCATCGCCGCGACGATCCTCACCATCTTGCCCCGAAGCGCTGCGCCAGTTCTCGGACTACCGCATGCTCATCTATGCCATCGTGCTGATCCTCGTGATGATCGGTACCAACAACGACTCGCTCAAGAACCTGGTGGCGCGCGTTTTCCCCAAGCGCAAGACGTCCGAAGAGGAGGTGTCGGCAGATGCCTAAGTTCGAATTCGAGCGCGGCAAGATGGTGCCGGTCCCCAGCCACTCCATCGTGCCTGAGCGCGACGTCGATTCCGCCCCGTTCTCGAGGCCTTGCACCTGGGCATTGAATTCGGTGGCCTTAAGGCAGTCGATGACTTTAGCCTGACCATCGGCAAGACTGAGATCGCCGGTCTGATCGGCCCCAACGGTGCCGGTAAGACCACGGTCTTCAACCTGCTTACCAAGGTGTACGCGCCCACGCGCGGCACGATCCTGCTGAACGGCAACGACACGAGCGGCAAGACGGTCAGCCAGGTCAACCGCATGGGTATTGCCCGTACGTTCCAGAATATTCGCCTGTTCAACACCATGACGGTGGAGGACAACGTTAAGGTGGGCCTCCACAACACCAAGGCGTATTCGACGCTCTCGGGTATCCTGCGCGCGCCGTCCTACTGGCGGCGCGAGGCGGAAGGCGCACGACCGCGCCCTCGAGCTGCTGTCCATCTTCGACATGCAGGATCTTGCCAACCATCAGGCCGGAAGCCTGCCCTACGGCGCGCAGCGTCGTCTCGAGATCGTCCGCGCGCTTGCCACCAATCCCAAGTTACTGCTGCTTGACGAGCCCGCCGCCGGCATGAACCCGTCCGAGACCGCGGAGCTCATGGCGAACATCGTCAAGATTCGCGACACCTTCGGCATCGCCATCATGCTTATCGAGCACGATATGAACGCTCGTCATGAACATTTGCGAGGGCATCTGCGTGCTTAACTTTGGTAAGGTCATCGCCAAGGGTACGCCCGAGGAGATCCAGAGCAACGACGCTGTTATTGAGGCGTACCTGGGCAAGCAGAAGGAGGGTAAAGACGATGGCACTGCCAACAAGGTCCTCGAAGTCGAGGACATCAACGTCTACTACGGCGCGATCCATGCCATCAAGGACGTCTCCTTCGAGGTCCATGAGGGGCGAGATCGTGGCCCTGATCGGCGCGAACGGTGCCGGCAAGTCCACAACGCTCAAGACCGTCTCGGGCCTGCTGCGCTCCAAGTACCGGCTCCATCAAGTTCATGGGCGAGAGCATCATGCATGTCCCCGCAGATAAGCTCGTCGAGCGCGGTCTGGCACAGGTCCCGAGGGCCGGCGCGTCTTCCAGCAGATGACGGTCGAGGAGAACCTGGAGATGGGCGCGTACACGCGCCCCGGTCCAGGTCGCCCCGGTCCCGAGCGCGTCTACGAGCAGTTCCCGCGCCTGAAGGAACGTCGTCGCCAGGTCGCCGGCACCCTTTCAGGTGGCGAGCAGCAGATGCTCGTTATGGGTCGCGCTCTTATGAGTAACCCTAAGCTGCTCATGCTTGATGAGCCCTCTATGGGTTTGGCACCGATTCTGATTGAGCAGATCTTCCAGATCGTCGAGGACCTGCACAAGGCCGGCACCACGGTGCTTCTGGTCGAGCAAAACGCGCAGATGGCGCTTTCCATCGCCACACGCGGTTACGTGCTCGAGACCGGCAAGATCACCATGACCGGCACCGGCCAAGAGCTCCTGCATGACGACAACGTCCGCAAAGCCTACCTCGGAGGCTAACCCACCTAACAAAAGGGGCGCTGACTATCTCAGTCAGCGCCCCCTTTTAAGTTGCGGTGAAATAGGGACTGAATACGGGCTCCAGAGGCCAAAAGAGTCCCTATTCCACCGCAACTTCATGGGGATGTGTGACAATGCCCGTCGGAAAACATCTGCTGTCTTTGGGGGTCTATCTATGCTGTATGAGTTTTGTGCCGAGAACTTTGAGCGGGTGCCGGCAGCTATCGATGCCGGTGCAAAGCGCATCGAGCTGTGCGATAACCTTGCCGTTGGTGGCACCACGCCTTCGGCCGGCGTTATCAGCGCTACGACCAACTATGCCCACGAGCACGATGCACGGGTGATGTGCATGATTCGCCCGCGTGGCGGCGACTTTCACTACAACCAGGACGAGTTGCGTATGATGGAGATGGACCTGGGCCTTGCCGTGAGCGCCGGCGTTGACGGCTTGGCCTTTGGCTGCTGCAAGCCCTGCGCTGGCGGATGGGCACTCGACGAGCTTACGTTGGGCGCCCTCGTGATGGCCGCGGGCTGCGCGACCGAGGAATGTAAGCGTGAGCCCATCGACATCACCTTCCACATGGCATTTGACCAGCTCTCGCCCGAGGCTCAGCTCGATGCCGTCGACACACTCGTCGATTGCGGCGTTACGCGCATCCTGACGCACGGCGGTGCCGCCGGCACGCCGATTGAGGACAACCGGAGCATCTGTCGCGTCTTATCGAGTGTGCGGGAGACCGCCTGACCATCCTTCCCGGCGGCGGCATTTCCACGGCCAACCGCGATACCGTGGCGGCGGCACTGGGCGCCTCCGAGCTCCATGGCACCAAGATTGTGCCGCTGGAGGTATAACCCGTGGCGCTGGTATTTGACGTTCAGCAGGCGAACGGTAAGCCCGACGATAATCGTCGCCCTGGCACCGCGTGCCCCTTTTGCGATACAGAAGGGCTCACCGACATCATTCGCCGTGATGGCGATTGCATCTGGCTCGAGAATAAGTTCAAGACATTGCGGGCCACACGTCAAACCGTGCTGATCGAGTCGGCCGATCACGATGCCGACCTGGTGACCTATGAGCCGGATGAACTCCACCATGTGATGCGGTTTGCCCTGGGTTGCTGGCAGCAGATGATCGATTCCCAACAGTACTGCAGTGTGCTCATGTACAAGAACAAAGGCCCGCTTTCGGGCGGCAGCCTCGTCCATCCACACATGCAGATTGTGGGCTTGGAACAGGAAGACGGCTATGCTTCGCTGGCTTCCGCCAATTTCGAAGGCATCAGTGTCTGGCAACAGGGGAGAATCTCGGCCAACATCTCAACCGAACCGATCATGGGGTTCTTTGAGATCAACGTTTCAGCCCCGCAGGGAATCGCCGCCAGCGATGACACGAGAGATCAAGCCGAGGCGGATCTCTTCGCCGATGCGATCCAGGTAGCTCTGCGCTATATCCTGAACGAGCACCACGGTGGTCGCGCAGAGTCGTACAACCTGTTCTTCTATCACCTGGGCGGTCGGACCATTGCCAAGGCGCTGCCGCGTTGGGTGGTTTCGCCCTACTTTGTCGGCTATCGCTTGGCCCAGGTCAATGCTGAGACAACGCTCGATATCGATGCGGAGCGACTCCGTGCACATCTGGAGGCGCTCACTCGTATAGCAAAGTGAGCGCCCGCACACTGCGGACAGTCTAGCGTGCCATGGCGTCGCGGCCGGCTTCGACGCGCTTGCGCTGGGCGGCGCGCTCCTCGCCGGTCAGACGTTCAAAGAGATGCCCGATAAGCGAGGCGAGTACCTGCTGAAACAGCGTGCCGCACATGACGGGGAATACGACTTCGCCCGGAAAGTACTGCGTGGCGATGACGGCGCCCGAAGAGATGTTACGCATGCCGCAGGTAAAGCACATGGTAGTCGTCTCGCTATATGGCAGATGCAGCGTATGGGCGACCAGAAAACCGACGACAAAGCCACTGATGGCGAAGACCAAAATAAAGAGGGCGACTTCCAGGCGCACCGCGTTCATGTGCAGCACGTACTCGCTCATGGCGGTGGAGTTGGAGGCGATAACGCCCATCATCATGAATTTGCAGGCGGGCGAGAGCACGGGGGAGAGCTTCTCGTGTCCCCATCCACGCGTGAGCTCGTTGATCACGATGCCGAGCACGGCGGGGATGGCGATCATAAAGGCCATGTCTTGCATCATGCTCGGCACATCGATCGAGACGGTGGCGCCCAGCAGGAGCTTGAGCGTGAGCGGAATCGTCACAGGGGAGATAACCGAGGACGTCAGGATGATGGTGAGCGCGAGCGGGCCGTTGCCGCCGAACATGCTGATCCACATAAAAGCGGTGACGGCCACGGGCACGCTGTACTCGAGCACGATGCCGCAGACAAGGTTGGGGTTGGAGCCAAAGAATAACGATCCCATGGCATAGGCCACGATGGGAATAAGCGCCGCCGAGACGAGCAGCGCCAGAATCAGGTGCAGCGGACGGTGGAACACCTCGGCTACCTGGTGAAAAGTGTTGCTGAGCGCGCCCTGAAACGTCATAAAGGCGAAGAGGGCGGGAACAATGGGCTTGAGCACGCCAATCTGCTGGGGAAAGAGCACGCCGAGCGCCACGCAAATCGGAACGATGACCTGCATATGCCCCGCGAGGAACTTTCCCAGTCCAGCCCATTGCTTCATATGTCCCGTGACTCCCTTTATCCGCGAACTCGTTTGTATGGATATGCTAGACGCTCGTATGCGTCCGTGCGGCTGAAACGCTCGATTATTTCGAGACCATTACCGCCATCGTTTGCCGAAACCGCGGCGCACCGCGGCGTTTTGCGTCCGCGCTGCACGGTATAATAAATCCGTTCAACAGATCTGCCTGCCGAAGCGGGCATACACAGAGGACTCATCGCTATGAACCGTGAGAGGTATCGCGGCGACCTGCCCCTATCGGGGGTGGGCGCCTATGTCATCGCTTAAGACGACGCATCGCTGGGCGGTCGCTCAGCAAAACCCCGAGCTCGAAAAGGAGCTTTCGGCTGGTCTGGGCATTCCCGGGCTGGTGGCGCGCATTATGGTCGCGCACGGCATTGGCTCCATCAAAGAGGGCCAATTGTTTTTGACGCCTTCGCTCGATCGCGACTGGGCCGATCCACTCATTATCCCGGGCATGTCGGTCGTTGCCGACCGCGTCGAGCGTGCTATTCGCAACCACGAGCACATTGCAGTCTTTGGCGATTTTGACGTTGACGGTATTACGTCGACCTGCCTGTTGACCGAGGCGCTGCGCACGTTTGGCGCCGATGTTACGCCGTTTATTCCGCATCGCTTTGATGAGGGCTACGGTCTTTCGCGCGCGGCACTCGACCGCGTTAACGAGCTCGCTCGCCCCCAGCTGATCGTGACCGTCGATAACGGCATTGCCGCCAAGGAAGAGGTTTCCTATTTGGAGAGCCTGGGGATCGATTTGGTGGTCACGGACCATCACGAGCCCTCCGACCAGGTGCCGCAGGGTGTGCCCCTGACTGACCCCAAGCTCGAGGACGAGGGCCCCTCGCGCGAGCTTGCCGGTGCTGGTGTGGCGCTCAAGCTGGTGCAAGTCCTGGGTGAGCGCCTGGGCAAGCCGTCGTATTGGCGTTCGCTAATCGAGGTCGCGGCGCTGGGCACCGTGTCCGACATGATGCCGCTCACGCCCGAGAACCGCGCGCTGGTTGCCGAGGGCATCCAGCAGATGCGCGTAACCGCTCGCCCCGGCTATATCGCGCTTGCCGCGCTTGCCAAGGCGGACCTTTCGAGCATTACGGCGGATGGCCTGTCATTCTCGCTCATCCCGCTTAAACGTGCTGCCGGCCGCATGGCCGATCCCAAGCTGGCGCTCGACCTGCTGCTTGCCCGCGATCCCATCGAAGCAAGCGCACTGGCGGCTGAGCTCGAGGAAATCAACCGCCAGCGCCGTGAGATCGAGGCGGAGCTCACGCGCGATGCCATGGCAAAGGTCGAGGAGGCCTATGACGGCGGGCGCGCGATCGTCGTGGGCGGCGAAGGCTGGCACGAGGGCGTCAAGGGCATCGTGGCAAGCCGTCTGACCAACCGCTACCACGTGCCGGCGCTGCTGTTCTCGATCGAGGACGGTATCGCGCGCGGCTCTGGTCGCTCGGTGGGCAAAGTTAACCTGTTTGACGCCGTCGAGCGCTGTTCCGACCTGCTGATTCGTCGCGGCGGACATGCCGGTGCGGTGGGAGTGACCATCGAGGCATCCAAGCTCGATGAATTCCGTCGTCGCCTTTCCGCCGTGCTATCGGAGATTCCCGTCGAGGACTTTGAAGACATCGACGAGGTTGCCGCCACGGTCGACCTTTCCGAGCTGAATATTGAGACCATAGAGCAGATTTCCCGTCTTGAGCCGTTTGGCCAGGGCAACAAGGTGCCGCTGCTGGCCGCCGAGGGCGTGACGATGTGCGATCGCGCCGTGGTGGGCAAAACCGGCGAGCACATGCGCTTTGTGGCGACCGATGGCGCCGCGAGTGTGCCGGCCATTATGTTCCGCGTGCCGCAAATCGATAAGCTCATCAACTGCGATAGCGCTGTCGACTTGGTGTTCGAGGCCGTTGCCGAGCATTGGCAGGGGCGTGTGAAGCCCAAGCTCATGATCAAGGATGTTCTGGTCCGCGATACCATGCTGCCCAGCGTCGACGATCCGGCATGCGAGCTTCGTCGTGGCGTGCAGCCGGCGGATTCCGGCCTGCGCCTGGAGTCGCGCAAGCGCGAGACGCTCGCCCAGCTTTCCTATACCGAGCTCACGCGCTCGCTTATCCATAGCTTTATCGGCTCGAACCAGCCGCGCCGCGCGCAGGTCGAGGCGCTCGATGCCCTGGCCGATCACCAAAGTGTTCTGGCCGTTATGGGAACGGGACGCGGCAAGTCGCTCATCTTCCATGTGCAGGCCGCGCGCGAGGCGGTTCTTCGCGGGCGTGCGAGCATCTTTGTCTATCCGCTGCGCGCGCTCGTTGCCGACCAGGCCTATCACCTCTCGTCGACGATGGCAGCGCTCGGTATTGGCATTGGCGTGCTGACCGGCGAGACCGTGGAGGCCGCACGCGATGACGTGTTCGCCGGCCTAGCTTCGGGCCGCACCGGTATCGTGCTCACGACGCCCGAGTTCCTGTCTATCCACCGTGACCGCTTCGCGCGTTCGGGCCGCATCGGCTTTGTCGTTATCGATGAGGCGCACCACGTCGGCCTTGCCAAGGGCGGCGACCGCAGCGCCTATCTCGACATGCCCGATATCCTCAAAGCCCTGGGCGACCCGGTCGTTATGGCTGCGACGGCCACCGCGACGGCTCCGGTCGTGGCCGAGCTTGCCCGCATGTTGCCGATCACTCGCACGGTGGTCGACGAGACGGTGCGCGAGAACCTGCAGCTCGAGGACGACCGCGACCTTGCGAGCCGCGAGAACCGTTTAGTGTCGATCGTGGCGACGGGGGAGAAGACCGTCATTTACGTCAATTCGCGTGACCAGTCCGTGGCGCTCGCCAAGACACTACGCAAACGCGTTGCCCGACTGTGCGACCCGTATCGCGTTCTATAACGCGGGGCTTGCGCGTTCCGATCGCCGTCGCGTGGAGGAAGCATTCCGAGACGGCAGCCTCAGCTGCATCGTTTCGACCTCCGCCTTTGGCGAGGGTGTCAACCTGCCCGATATCCGCCATGTCGTGCTCTACCACATGCCGTTTGGCGCCATCGAGTTCAACCAGATGAGCGGACGTGCCGGCCGCGATGGCCAGCCCGCCGTGATCCATCTGCTCTATTCGTCGCGCGACGCCCGCATTAACGAGCGCCTGCTCGACTGCTATGCGCCCGAGCGCGACGAGCTCGTCACGCTCTATCGCGCGCTGCAGACCATGTGGCGCTCCAACCGCGGCAAAAACCGGGGACGATTCCTTTAGCGCGAGCGATATCGACATCGCGCAGATGTGCCTTGCCATCGATGCTCGCACACCGGTCGACGAGCGTTCGGTGGAAAGCGGCCTGGGAATCTTCGAAGAGCTTGGTTTCTGTCGAGTTTCGGGGTTTGACGACACTCGTCGCATCGCGATGGCCGAAAACCCCGGCCGCGTGCAATTGAGCAGGTCAATTCGCTATTTGGAGGGCTTGCGCTCGCGCATGGAGTTTTCGGCTTTCCGGAGCTGGGCGCTCGATTCGTGCGCTTCTGATATGCTAGCCAAAGTTAACCGCCCGATCGTACCGCGGGCCTAGGGGAAGGGGACCTCGATGGATGCCGCAGCCCGTACCGCCCATGATTCCACCCTCCAGCCGTTTTCGGAGATGGAGCACTATAAGCATGCCGATGAGCTGCCGCCCGAGATTATGGCGGACAGCTACGACAAACTGGAGCGCCTGTGCCTCAAATATATGAATGAGGACGACTTTTCTAAGGTTGAGCAGGCTTACTGCTTTGCCGCCGAGAAGCACTGCAACCAAAAGCGCCGCTCGGGCGAGATGTACATTAACCATCCCGTCGAGGTTGCCATCATTTTGGCCGATCTCAAGATGGACTGCGATGTGGTGTGCGCCGCGCTGCTGCACGATACTGTCGAGGATACTGAGACCTCGCTCGCCGATGTTTCCGGCCTGTTTGGCGATACGGTGGCCGAGCTCGTCGATGGCGTGACCAAGCTCACCAACATCGAAGTCGACAGCATGGACGAGAAGCAGGCGCTCACGCTGCGCAAGATGTTCCTCGCCATGTCCAAGGACATTCGCGTCATCATCGTTAAACTTGCCGACCGTTTGCACAACATGCGTACGCTTGCAGCCCTGCGCGAGGATCGTCGCCTGTTTAAGGCTCGCGAGACCATGGACGTGTACGCGCCCTTGGCCGACCGCCTGGGCATGAGCTCTATTAAGTGGGAGCTCGAGGACCTGTCCTTCTTCTACCTGGAGCCCGATGCCTACCAGCGCATCGCGCGCATGGTGGCTGAGTCGCGCGAGGTCCGCGAGCGCTACCTTACCGAGACCATCAAGACGCTTACCGATGAGCTCAACCGCATTGGTCTGGAGGACTTCCAGATCAACGGCCGTTCCAAGCACTATTGGTCCATCTACCAAAAGATGAAGCGCAAGGGCAAGGAGTTCTCCGAGATCTACGACCTGGTGGCGCTGCGCGTAATTACCCATTCGGTGCGCGATTGCTACTCCACGCTCGGTGCGGTGCATACGCTGTGGCACCCCATGCCTGGTCGCTTTAAAGACTATATCGCCATGCCCAAGGTCAATAACTACCAGTCGCTCCACACGACGGTCATCGGCCCTACGGCTCGTCCGCTCGAGATTCAGATTCGAACCTACGAGATGCATGAGCAGGCCGAGTACGGCATTGCCGCCCACTGGCTATATAAGAAGTCGGGCGGATCGTCTGCTTCCAAGACCAATGACGCTCAACGTTTGGACGACCAGATCAACTGGCTCAAGCATTCGCTCGATTGGGCGGCTTCCGACGAGATCACCGATGCCAAGGAATACCTGCACTCGCTGAAGGTCGATCTGTTCGATCAGGAGATCTTTTGTCTTCACGCCCAAAGGCGAGGTCATGGCGCTTCGTGCCGGCTCCACGCCGCTCGACTTTGCCTATGCCGTTCACACCGAGGTGGGAAACCACTGCGTCGGCGCCAAAATCAACGGTGCGGTGGCTCCGCTCACGCACGAGATCAAGACGGGCGACCGCGTTGAAATCCTGACTAACAAGAGTTCCAAGCCGTCGCGCGATTGGCTCAAGATCGTTAAGACACCTTCCGCCAAGTCAAAGATCCGCCGCTATTTTGCCGCTGCGACCAAGGACGACGACGCTGCCGCCGGTCGCGATATGCTGGCCAAGGACCTGCGTAAGCGTGGCTATGGCATTTCTACGCCGCGTTCGACGCGTGCACTCAACGCCGTGGCGGAGCAGTTTAACTTCAAGCAGCTCGAGGACCTGTTTGCCGCCGTCGGCGCCGGCAAGGTTGCCCCGCGCGCTGTGGGCAATAAGGTCGAGCAAATCCCTTGGACCCCAAGCCCGAGGAACAGCTCACCAAGGCCGAGGCTATCGCCGAGGTCGTGAAGCAGCCCGCTCGCGGCTCCAACCGCAAGCCGCAAAAGCGCGGCAAGAGCGCCAGTAACGGCATTATCGTCAAGGGCGAGAGCAACAGCGGCCTGCTGGTCCGTCTGGCTCATTGCTGCAACCCCGTGACGGGTGACGACATCGTCGGCTTCATCACGCGCGGTCGCGGCGTTTCGGTGCATCGCGCCAACTGCCCTAACGTCAAGGGTCTTATGGAACATCCCGAGCGCATGATCGATGTGGAGTGGGACGGCGCTGCCGACACCCTCTTCCAGGTCGAGATCGTGGTCGAGTGCCGGACCGCATGGGCCTGCTCAAGGGCTGATGTCACCATTCGCCATTGGCGATGCGGGCGGCAATATCCTTTCTGTGCCGCCATCATCGACCAACCGCGAGGGTATTGCAACCCTGCGCTTCATGGTCGAGATCTCGGACGCGAGCGGTCTGGATCCGCTGCTGGCTTCCATCAGCAGTGTCGATTCGGTCTACGACGCTCGCCGTCTTATGCCCGGCGAAGGCGGAGCTCAGCTCAAACGCCGTGTGTAGGTGCGAGAGCCTCTCAGCATCATAGATATTGGTTACGTTCGAGGCATCGTTTGGTGCCTCGAACGTATTTTAGAAGGAGGGTATGCGCATGGGCGATATGACTTTGGACCTGACACCCCGAGGTGCGGCTTCGATTGAGGCGCTCGTCAACGGCCCCATTCAGACCAACAGTTACGCCGTGATTTCGAATGACGAGTGCTTAATCGTCGATCCGGCGTGGGAGGGCGAGCGTCTTGTGGAACATATCCGCACCGCGCATCCTGAGGTGCGCGTACTCGGCTCTGTCTGCACGCACGGTCATGCCGACCATGTTGGCGGGGTTGCCGGGGTTCGAGCTGTCGTTGGCGACGGCGCGCTATATGAGTTGTGCGCTAAGGACGTGATGGTACCTCGCGCAAATATCGAGGAGCAGCGCACCATGTGGGGTATCGAGACGCCCGATCCGGGTGAGCCGACGCGGCTGCTTGCCGAGGGCGATACGATTGAATTGGGCGATATCTGCCTGCAGGTGATCGAGACGCCGGGGCATACGCCGGGCGGCATCGTCCTGTTCGCCGCGACCGATCAGGGGAACATCGCCTTTGTGGGCGACACGCTTTTCCCGGGCAGCCACGGTCGTACCGATCTTTCCGGCGGTGACGAGGCGGCGATTATGCGCTCGCTCTCCAAACTTGCCAAGACGCTTCCGCCCGATACCGTTTGCTTGACGGGCCATGGCGATTCGACCACGATGGCGCACGAACTTATGCAGAATCCGTTTATGCAGATGTAAGCTCGAAGCCGTCTTTCGAACCACGAAGACCACTCAATCGTCAAGCTATTTTCCCCAGTGGGTCGATTCTGTGGGGCAAACGGTCAAAATTTGTCCAATCGGATGGTATTCGTGAACAAACGAACGTTTATGCTCGGGTATGTCGTGGTAAAATCTCAGGCGTTATCGGAGCAACCTTTACAGGAGGTTTCTTTTTTATGCTCGTCAACGCAGCAGACATGCTCAAGAAGGCCGAGGCCGGCAAGTACGCTCGGTGCCTTCAACACCAACAACCTCGAGTGGACCCTGGCTATTCTCCAGGCCGCCGAGGAGGCCAAGTCTCCGCTGATCCTTCAGTGCACCGCTGGTGCCGCTAAGTGGATGGGCGGTTTCAAGGTCTGCGCCGACATGGTCAAGGCTGCCGTCGAGGGGCCACGGGCGTTACCGTTCCCGTCGCCCTTCTTCACCTCGATCACGGTTCTACGAGGACTGCTTCAGCGCATCGAGGCCGGCTTCACGTCCATCATGTATGACGGTTCTCACGAGGAGACCTTCCAGCTTTAACCTCGACCGCACCAAGGAGGAGCTCGTTGAGCTTGCCCACCCAAGGGCATGTCCATCGAGGCCGAGGTCGGCAGCATCGGCGGCACCGAGGACGGCGTGACCTCCAACGGCGAGCTCGCCGACCCTGCCGAGTGCAAGCAGATCGCCGATCTCGGGGTCGATTTCCTCGCCTGCGGCATCGGCAACATCCACGGCGTGTACCCTGCGGATTGGGCTGGCCTTTCCTTCGAGCGTCTGGGGCGAGATCAAGGCTCAGACCGGCGACCTGCCCTCGTTCTGCACGGCGGCACCGGCATCCCGGTTGACCAGATCCAGAAGGCCATCTCCCCGGTATCTCTCCAAGATCAACGTCAACACCGACCTGCAGCTCGTCTTCGCCAAGGGCGTTCGCGAGTATATCGAGGCTGGCAAGGATCAGCAGGGCAAGGGCTTTGACCCCCCGCAAGCTCCTCAAGCCTGGTCGCGACAACATCGTTGCCCGCACCAAGGAGCTCATGGAGGAGTTTGGCTCCGTCAACAGGCGTAAGTAGCGGTTTAATGCTTTCCGTGCGAGGCCCGTTTCACGGGACGCGCCGCGCCCTTTGCGCTCGGCGGTCTGGTTTTGCCAGAAGTCGCGCGACCGGAATCAGCTCCGGGGAACGGGGCCAGCCCTTTGTTAATCGCGCAGGGCCCTGGGCTGAATTCGTTTTTTTGACTACCGTTCGATCGGTGTTGAGGGCTCGCCGCCCCGGGGCTTTCTTTTTTATCTCGCTACAATGGGCTTCAAGAGTTCTAATGACTTGGAGTTTGGTATGGCTGTTATTAATGTGCTGCCTTCGGATGGGAAGGTTATTGACGAGGGTCCTGTTGGTTGCTCTGTTGATGTTTGCAATGATGACTTTCGTTCTCGATGTTGGACTTGCCACCCGAGATTCTGCGTTTAAAGGACGGGGGTATCTTTCGCAGGCTATTGAGGCTTGCGACCGCCTCTTTTGAGGCAGAACCCCGATCCTTCGCTGGCATGCCTGCGTTCGTGCCGAGCGGTATCGCATGCTTGAGACGCCGCTTCATTTTCGGTGTCACGTGATCGAGCCATTGCGATGATTCGCGAGGAGTGGCCTGAGTTTACCGAGGAGCAGTTTGACGATCTGATTGACCGTGAGCGTATTGACTGGCGCTTTATCGACGGCGAGCTGTTCGTTCTCGACAACTTCCTCGATTCGCTTCGCGTATATCCCAAAGAGGTCCCCGGCATGCGGCCCGATTCTACGGACGGAATAGCACTGCGCAACGAGATGCTCAAGGAGATGGAGTCGCAAAACGGATTGGCTCGCGTCATTACGCTTAAAGCGTCCTTGTCTGTCCCCGGCGCTCTGGGGAGACCGTTTGCGCTTGGCTTCCCGTCGCGGCTGCCTGTCGTCAGCAGTCTCGGGTCGAGATTCTCGACATGACGCCGGAGGGTGCTGTTGCTCCCGCAAACGCTTCGGCACGTACCGCCTCGTGGTCTTCTTCGAGTGAACGCTCATTCTCGGTGGACCTATCGTTATCACATCGATGCTGCTTATCGCGATATTTATGGGGGTGCGCTTCCGTCGCATCCGTGTATGGACGCGCCGTTGCCCGAAGATATTTCTGAGGACCGTCCGCACATTGCATTCACGCCGTATCTGCAGCAGCTGACGGCCGGTGTTGTTGACGGACTCGAGGATCCGCTCGATCGCGCCCGTGCTATCTATGATTACCTGACGCAGCATATCGACTATCGCTATCAGCCGCCGTACTTGCTTTTGGGATCTATTGCCCGATGACTGCGCGCATTCGCTCCGCGGCGATTGCGGCGTTATGGCGCTCACGTTTATCACCATGTGCCGTATTGCGGGTGTGCCTGCCCCGTTGGCAGAGCGGCCTGTACGTTGCGCCCGATTCGGTGGGGTCGCACGACTGGGCAGAGTTCTATACGCCGCAGACCGGTTGGCTCAACGCCGACGTGTCATTTGGATCTTCTGCTCGTAGGATGGGGGAGGAGTGGCGTCGTCGTCACTACTTTGGCAATCTCGACCCGTGGCGTATGGTGGCCAACAATCGATTCCAGGCTGAATTTGTGCCTGCTCTTTCGATGGTATGCGCGAGGATCCCTATGACAACCAGATGGGCGAGGCCTCGGTTGACGGACGTGGATGTCGTAAGCGGGAGATGTTACGCAAGGTTGAGCTTATCGAAATGCTCGGAAGTTCCATTTTCGGACTAATCGGTAGAAAGCTGTGATAAACTAACTCACGCATTGCGTGCCCGAGTGGCGGAATTGGCAGACGCAGTGGACTCAAAATCCACCGTTGGCAACAACGTGCGAGTTCGAGTCGTCGACTCGGGCACCATACATGCAAGTGAGCGTTCAAGGGGGGTGCGGCCCCCTTTTTCGTGCCGAACTTCGCGTGCGGAGAGTAATAAAACTCCGGAGCGTGGTGAGGGCGCCATGCGCCGAAGCGTTAAGCGACGGCACCATACATGCACCTGCGCTTTGAGGGGGTTGTGGCCCCCTTTTTCGTGTACGTAATGTGATAATGCGCTGTACGTGAGGCGTTGTTCTTAATAATGCTCCTAAAGAAGAAACCGGAGGCTCCCACCTTTTTGGCGCCAATGAGCAGCTGACTGGTCGAGTACAAAGATTCCCCCTTCGAGGATCGCTGCTGGGCGCCATCAAATGCAAGTGAGCGTTATGTTTGATTGGGTCGATGGCCCGAGGTCGGCCTGTTCGCTATCCGCGATGCTCAGCGCGTCGCCGACGATCAACGATCGCTGTACGGTGCAAGGTTTATTAATTCGCCATGGACGTTGTTCCAAGGTGAGGTCAAGGAAATGAATGCCTCGAAACGATGAAGGGCCACCCAAGAAGGGCGCACGCGTTAAGATCACCGACGAGATGGCACGGCAGGGCTTCGTCTGTTGGCGTCGCTATGGTCATACACATGCTTATGCTGTTCTTCCTCAAATCGAGGATGTCTATGTGACGACCTCAGGGTTGCCTGGAACCAGCGCAGGCGTGCACCTTGAGAACCGGATACTGCGAGGATGGACACACCAGTTGTGTCGCATCCGGGCAGACATCGAACCATTTGAAATGGTCTAACTTGGATTTGTTTTTCGCAAGGCCGCCGAGAGGCGGCCCCGAGAAATTCCTTTTCCTATACTAAAACCATATGAATCGAACGGAACCGATCAGCGATGAACTGAGAGGACCGGACGGGCTCGAAGCCCATTTATTTTGGACGGAGAGTTCGATCCTGGCTCAGGATGAACGCTGGCGGCGCGCCTAACACATGCAAGTCGAACGGCACCCCTCTCCGGAGGGAAGCGAGTGGCGAACGGCTGAGTAACACGTGGAGAACCTGCCCCCTCCCCCGGGATAGCCGCCCGAAAGGACGGGTAATACCGGATACCCCGGGGTGCCGCATGGCACCCCGGCTAAAGCCCCGACGGGAGGGGATGGCTCCGCGGCCCATCAGGTAGACGGCGGGGTGACGGCCCACCGTGCCGACAACGGGTAGCCGGGTTGAGAGACCGACCGGCCAGATTGGGACTGAGACACGGCCCAGACTCCTACGGGAGGCAGCAGTGGGGAATCTTGCGCAATGGGGGGAACCCTGACGCAGCGACGCCGCGTGCGGGACGGAGGCCTTCGGGTCGTAAACCGCTTTCAGCAGGGAAGAGTCAAGACTGTACCTGCAGAAGAAGCCCCGGCTAACTACGTGCCAGCAGCCGCGGTAATACGTAGGGGGCGAGCGTTATCCGGATTCATTGGGCGTAAAGCGCGCGTAGGCGGCCCGGCAGGCCGGGGGTCGAAGCGGGGGGCTCAACCCCCCGAAGCCCCCGGAACCTCCGCGGCTTGGGTCCGGTAGGGGAGGGTGGAACACCCGGTGTAGCGGTGGAATGCGCAGATATCGGGTGGAACACCGGTGGCGAAGGCGGCCCTCTGGGCCGAGACCGACGCTGAGGCGCGAAAGCTGGGGGAGCGAACAGGATTAGATACCCTGGTAGTCCCAGCCGTAAACGATGGACGCTAGGTGTGGGGGGACGATCCCCCCGTGCCGCAGCCAACGCATTAAGCGTCCCGCCTGGGGAGTACGGCCGCAAGGCTAAAACTCAAAGGAATTGACGGGGGCCCGCACAAGCAGCGGAGCATGTGGCTTAATTCGAAGCAACGCGAAGAACCTTACCAGGGCTTGACATATGGGTGAAGCGGGGGAGACCCCGTGGCCGAGAGGAGCCCATACAGGTGGTGCATGGCTGTCGTCAGCTCGTGTCGTGAGATGTTGGGTTAAGTCCCGCAACGAGCGCAACCCCCGCCGCGTGTTGCCATCGGGTGATGCCGGGAACCCACGCGGGACCGCCGCCGTCAAGGCGGAGGAGGGCGGGGACGACGTCAAGTCATCATGCCCCTTATGCCCTGGGCTGCACACGTGCTACAATGGCCGGTACAGAGGGATGCCACCCCGCGAGGGGGAGCGGATCCCGGAAAGCCGGCCCCAGTTCGGATTGGGGGCTGCAACCCGCCCCCATGAAGTCGGAGTTGCTAGTAATCGCGGATCAGCATGCCGCGGTGAATGCGTTCCCGGGCCTTGTACACACCGCCCGTCACACCACCCGAGTCGTCTGCACCCGAAGTCGCCGGCCCAACCGAAGGGGGGAGGCGCCGAAGGTGTGGAGGGTGAGGGGGGTGAAGTCGTAACAAGGTAGCCGTACCGGAAGGTGCGGCTGGATCACCTCCTTTCTAGGGAGATAAATCTTCTAGAGAGATCAACTTAACTCGAATAGAGGGCAGGAGCCCGTCCGGTGGATGTCGCCAGGATAAGTCCCCGCAGCACCCGGTCCCCGGGGTCGCACCCGCGTACCTTGAGAGCCGCATAGCGATAGGAGAGAGATGGAAGAGTATCCTCTTCCAGACTCGATTCTTTTCTGCGATTTTAAAGACAGAATGATAGCAATCATTCATCCGATCCAAACAAGAAGAATTCACTTATATATGAGTGAGGAGCATCTGATCGCGAGCACAGTGAAGACACTGTGCCGCGGTATGAGATACCCGAATTGCGACATACGAGCGCTATTCATGATATCGATTAATTAATTTTAGCGACACGTGGATATCCCGCGGGCCCGATGCGGTCCCGCAAGATACCACGGGCGCACGGCGGATGCCTTGGCACAGGGAGCCGATGAAGGACGCGGCAAGCTGCGATAATCCCCGGCGAGGAGCACACATCCTTCGACCCGGGGGTCTCCGAATGGGCGAACCCATGCACAGCAGTGTGCATATCCCCCCGCTGAACGCATAGGCGGGGGGGAGGACAACCCGGGGAACTGAAACATCTAAGTACCCGGAGGAGAGGAAATCAATCTCGAGACTCCCCGAGTAGCGGCGAGCGAAAGGGGACCGATGGCCAAACCGTCGAGCGGGCATACCCGGCAGGGGTTCCGCCGACGGGGTTGCAGGGCCGCGCATCCGGGGGCTGCCGCCCCCGGGCGCAGGTCCGGCTGGGGAGCGGAACGGCATGGGAGGGCCGGCCGCAGCGGGTGACAGCCCCGTACGCGAACCCAGACCGGACGGCGCGACGCGGTCCCTGAGTAGGGCCGGGCACGTGAAACCCGGTCCGAACCTGGGTGGACCACCATCCAAGCCTGAGTACTACCCTGTGACCGATAGCGCACCAGTACCGTGAGGGAAAGGTGAAAAGCACCCCGGGAGGGGAGTGAAACAGTACCTGAAACCGTGCGCCCACGAGCAGTCGGAGCACCTTTATGGTGTGACGGCGTGCCTTTTGTAGAATGAGCCAGCGAGTCGCTGGCGCGGGGCGAGGTTAACCGAAAGGGAGCCGGAGCGAAAGCGAGCCTTAACAGGGCGACTTGAGTCCCGCGCCGCGGACGCGAAGCCGGGTGAGCTATCCGTGGGCAGGCTGAAGCGGGGGTAAGACCCCGTGGAGGGCCGAACGCACGTCGGTTGAAAACGGCGGCGATGACCTGCGGATAGGGGTGAAAGGCCAATCAAACCCGGAGATATCTCGTTCTCCCCGAAATAGCTTTAGGGCTAGCGTCGCGCGTTCACCGCCGGAGGTAGAGCACCGGATGGACGAGGGGGCTTCGCCGCCTACCGAATCCAACCGAACTCCGAATGCCGGCGGCCCAGAGCGCGGCAGTCAGAGCATGTGGGCTAAGCTGTGTGCTCGAGAGGGAAACAGCCCGGACCGCCCGCTAAGGTCCCCAAGTTCCAGCCGAGTGGCAAAGGATGTGCGTCCGCCCAGACAACCAGGATGTTGGCTTAGAAGCAGCCATCCATTCAAAGAGTGCGTAACAGCTCACTGGTCGAGTGGACATGCGCCGACAATACACGGGGCTAAGCTGGACACCGAAGCGGCGGGATTTTATTTATTAGAATCGGTAGGGGAGCTTCCCATGGGCGGAGAAGCCGGAGGGCGACCGACGGTGGAGCGCATGGGAGTGAGAATGCTGGCATGAGTAGCGAGAGACGAGAGAGTAACTCGTCCGCCGTGAACCCGAGGTTTCCTGGGCAAGGCTAATCCTCCCAGGGTCAGTCGGGGGCTAAGGCGAGGCCGGGAGGCGTAGCCGACGCGCAGCAGGCAGACATTCCTGCACCGCGCACGCGGCGCTACGACCGACGGGGCGACGGATGGGGGTGGCTCGGCGGGGTTCTGGACGTCCCCGTGATGGAGCGCGGCCCGCGGACCAGGGAAATCCGGTCCGCAGAAGGGGCGAGGCTCCGGACGAAGCGATTAAGCGAAGCGAGTGAGCCCGAGGTCCCTAGAAAAACCCCTAGGCAGGCGCGTGCGCGCCCGTACCGCAAACCGACACAGGTGGGTGGGTAGAACATACCGAGGCGATCGGGTCAACCATGGTCAAGGAACTCGGCACAATGGCCCCGTAACTTCGGGAGAAGGGGTGCCCGCGCGTACGTGAACCGGCTTGCCCGGGGAGCGGAGGCGGGCCGCAGTGGAGAGGCCCAAGCGACTGTTTACCAAAAACACAGGACTCTGCAGAAGCCGCAAGGCGACGTATAGGGTCTGACGCCTGCCCGGTGCCGGAAGGTCACGCGGAGGAGTTAGCGCATCGCGCGAAGCCCCGAAGCCAAGCCCCGGTAAACGGCGGCCGTAACTATAACGGTCCTAAGGTAGCGAAATTCCTTGTCGGGTAAGTTCCGACCTGCACGAAAGGCGCAACGACTTGGGCGCTGTCTCGACCATGGACCCGGTGAAATTGCACTGGTCGTGAAGATGCGACTTACCCGCGGAAGGACGGAAAGACCCCGTGAACCTTCACTGCAGCTTGGCATTGGCCGCTGGTCCCGCGTGTAGAGGATAGGCAGGAGGCATCGATCCGGAGGCGCCAGCCCCCGGGGAGCCGCCCTTGGAATACTGCCCTCGCGCGACCGGCGTCCTAACCCGAGGCCGTCAACCGGCTCGGGGACCGTGCCAGGCGGGCAGTTTGACTGGGGCGGTCGCCTCCTAAAGGGTAACGGAGGCGCGCGAAGGTCCGCTCGGGACGGTCGGCAACCGTCCTTTTGAATGCAAGAGTACAAGCGGGCTTGACTGCGAGGCCCACAAGCCGAGCAGGTGCGAAAGCAGGCTCTAGTGATCCGGCGGCCCCGAGTGGGTGGGCCGTCGCTCAACGGATAAAAGGTACTCCGGGGATAACAGGCTGATCTTGCCCAAGAGTCCACATCGACGGCAAGGTTTGGCACCTCGATGTCGGCTCATCGCATCCTGGGGCTGGAGCAGGTCCCAAGGGTACGGCTGTTCGCCGTTTAAAGCGGTACGCGAGCTGGGTTCAGAACGTCGTGAGACAGTTCGGTCCCTATCCTCCGTGGGCGCAGGAGAATCGATGGAGGCTGCCCCCAGTACGAGAGGACCGGGGTGGACGCACCTCCGGTGAACCGGTTGTCGACCAACGGCACGGCCGGGTAGCCGCGTGCGGCGCGGATAACCGCTGAAGGCATCTAAGCGGGAAGCCGTTCCAGGGATTAGTTCTCCTTCCGGTAAGGGCCCAGGTAGACTACCTGGTCGATAGACGGCAGGTGCAAGGACGGCGACGTCCTCAGCCGAGCCGCACTAATCGCCCGAGCTCTTCCGGAACCGCACCTCGCGGCCCGCGGGACATGCGCTCACGCGCGGTCCGGGCACGAGGATGCCCCCGAGTCACCTCCCCTATGCGCCATGCGGCCCCCAGGGCACGTGTAGAGTGAGACCCAGGACACCGTAACGGTGGGCGCCGCCCACCGGTCAGCGGCCAGAGCATGGGGGGCACGCCCGGTCCCGTTCCGAACCCGGAAGCTAAGCCCCATCGCGCCGAGAGTACTGCGGGGTCAGCCCGTGGGTTGAACAACTGGACGCATGGCTTGCGCGTCATGGCTTCGGGGATGTAGCGGATAGGGAGGAGGCCGATGCCTAAGGCACGTTTCTTTACGTGGTATCGCGTGGCGCCACTTGCCGTTGTGTTCGTCTTCGGCCTTATTTCGCTCGTCTACTCGTGTGCCCCTGCCGCTTTCTTTAAGCCGCTGTATCCGATTGACTACGAGGCGTACGTAAAGCAATCGAGCATTTCGCACAATCTTGATCCGTATCTGGTGTGTGCCGTCATAAAGTCGGAATCGAATTGGGATCCCGAGGCCGAGTCGAATCAAGGCGCACAGGGCTTGATGCAGCTGATGCCCGAGACTGCCCAGGATATGATTGCCAAGGGTCTTGTCGATGGTAGCGAGTATTCAGCCGACAGCCTTAACGATCCCGCTACGAACATCGAGTTTGGCTGTGCGTATCTTTCGTATCTTCTAACGTATTTTAACGGGTCGACTGACAGTGCCATTGCCGCCTATAACGCCGGCATGGGCAATGTCGACGGATGGGCGCAGCAGAGCACGTCGCTTCATAATGCAATCACCTTTCCCGAGACGCAGGCGTATCTGATTCGTGTCAATAATGCCCTGGGTTCTACAAGACCCTCTATCCCGATCGGTTCGTATAGGACTATGCCTGCCGCCTGCGTATACTGCAGATATATGAGTTAGGAGTATCCATGGCGGAATTTGAAGTAGAACGCGTTGGTGGTGAACTTAAGCGCTTTGGCGTTGAGGGCGCTGAGGTGCCGTTTGAAGTCGTTTCCCCCTATGAGCCTGCCGGATCCCAGCCCAAGGCTATTGAGTCGCTACGAAGAAGTCGAGATGCTGCGCCATCAGGCGACCGCCTCGCTGCTCTCTCGACGCGATGTGATCGTCGTTGCATCGGTCTCGTGTATCTATGGCATTGGCTCTCCAGAGGACTATGCGGGCCTAGCTCCAAACGTCGACAAGAAGGTGCCGCTCGAGCGCGATGACTTTATCCATGCACTTATCGACATTCAATATGATCGTAATGACTATGACCTGGCACGCGGCACGTTCCGCGTGCGCGGCGATGTTGTCGACGTGTATCCGCCTTATGCCGAGCATCCGTTGCGGTTTGAGTTTTTTGGCGACGAGGTCGAGCTGATTGCCGAGATGATTCACCGGTGAGATGCTTCGTGAGTACGAGGCCATCCCCGTATGGCCGGCATCGCACTACGTGACCGAGAAGCCGAAGGTCAAGGCGGCTCTGAAATCGATCAGCGAAGAGTGCGAGAAGCGCGTCGCGGAGCTCAAGGCGACCGACAAGTTGCTCGAGGCGCAGCGTCTGCAGCAGCGCACCGATTATGATCTTGAGATGCTCGAGACGATGGGCTTTTGCAACGGCATCGAGAACTACTCGCGTCATCTGGACGGTCGCAAGCCGGGTGAGCCGCCGTTTACCCTAATCGATTACTTTCCCAAGGATATGCTCTGCATCATCGATGAGAGCCATGTGACGGTGCCGCAGATCCGCGGCATGCACGAAGGTGACCGCTCACGTAAGGTTACGCTGGTGGAGCATGGTTTTCGCCTGCCCTCGGCGCTCGATAACCGCCCGCTTCGTTTTGATGAGTTTGAGGCGAGGATTCCCCAGTTCATCTACGTCTCGGCTACGCCGGGCGACTATGAGCTGCGGGTTAGCCAAAACGACGTTGAGCAGATCATTCGTCCGACCGGCCTGCTTGATCCCAAGATCGACGTTCGTCCTGTCCGAGGCCAGATTGACGATCTTGAGGACGAGATTCGCGAGCGCGTGGCCCGCAAGGAGCGCGTGCTGGTGACCACGCTCACCAAGCGCATGGCCGAGGACCTGACCGACCATCTGCTTGATGCCGGCATTAAGGTCAATTACATGCACTCTCGATACGGCGACGATGGACCGTGTCGAGATCCTGCGAACGCTGCGCGAGGGAAAGATCGATGTTCTCGTTGGCATCAACCTGCTCCGCGAGGGCTTGGATCTCCCCGAGGTCTCACTGGTGGCAATTCTCGATGCCGATAAGGAAGGCTTCTTGCGCAACCGCCGTTCGTTGATTCAGACGATTGGCCGTGCGGCCCGTAACGCCGATGGCGAAGTCATCATGTATGCAGACGTTGTGACCGATTCGATGAAAGAAGCCATCGAGGAGACGCAGCGCCGTCGTGAGATTCAGATGGCATATAACGAAGAACATGGCATTGTTCCCAAGACAGTGCGCAAGGCCATCAACGACATCTCAAGTTTTATTGCCGAGGCCGAAAAAACCGTGGGCTCCAAGGGACGCTCGAAGGGCGACTCTCTTGGCCATGGCGCATTCTATACGCCCGATGAGTCGGGCGAGGGCGGTGTGCCGGAGACGGTGGCGCCCGAGCAGACACTTGCGGAGCAGTTGGAAGAACTGCCGCATGACGAGCTTGTGCGGATCGTCGAAACCATGGAAGAGGATATGCGCAACGCTTCTGCCGCCATGGACTTTGAGGAGGCGGCGCGCCTGCGCGATGCTGTCGTTCAGATTCGGGCGATGCTCGAGGGTGCGTCTGAGGACGAGACGATCGAGCGCTTACGTTCGCAGGCCCGCAAGGGTTCCACGTTCGCATCGAGCAGAAAACGCCAGGGTGCACGGTTTAAGAAATAGCGAACAGGCCCCGAGTTCCCTGTGGAGCTCGGGGCCTATGTCTTTTGCGCGCTGGAATTCGTGCGCTAGAGGTCTGCGATCAGGGCTTCAGCACAACGGATGCCGTCGGTGGCCGCGCTCATGATGCCGCCGGCATATCCGGCTCCCTCGCCGCAAGGGTAGAGCCCCGGGGTCGATACAGCATGGCATTGCCGGTCTCGAGTAACGGTGACCGGAGAGCTCGAACGAGTCTCCACGCCGGTAAGAACGGCATCGGGACGGTCGTAGCCTCGTCAGCTTTTTTCCGAGTAGGGGAAGTCCCAGTGCGGAGCGACTCGACGATATGCTGCGGTAGGGCTTCGTCAATTGCCGTCCAGTCACGCCGAGCGGATAGGTGGGCTTTACCTTTCCGGGCGCCTTTGCTGGCGCGTTCTGCAAGGAAATCGCCGACGAGCTGTGCCGGTGCGTTCCAGTTGGAGCCGCCCAGGCGATAGGCGGCCGCCTCGCAGGCACGCGCTGGAGCTCGATGCCGGCGAGCGGGTCATCGTTGGGGGAAGGTCCTCAGGCGTGACGTTAACGAGGAGAGCGGCGTTTGCGTTGCGGCCGGCGCGGGCGTTGAGACTGGCGCCGTTGACGCACAGATGGCCGGGCTCTGAAGAGGCGGCGACAACCTGTCCGCCGGGGCACATGCAAAACGAGAACACGCTGCGGCCGTTGGGAAGATGGGCAACAAAGTTTGTAGGGGGCCGCCCCGAGCGCTGGATGTCCCGCCGAGGCTCCATATTGGGCTCTGTCGATGTCGCGTTGCGGATGCTCGATGCGAACGCCCATGGCAAAGGTCTTTTGTGCGAGGGCCACGTTGTGGTCCTGCGAGCTCAAAAATATCGCGAGCAGAATGCCCGCAGGCGAGGATGAGGTGCTTTGTCTCGATTGGCTCGTAAGCGGCGTCTTGGGACGATTGGATCAATACCGGTGATGGCGCCAGACGCGTCGATGCGAATGTCGACGAGCTTCGTTCGATAACGGACGACACCTCCGAGCTGCTCGATGCGCTGGGATATAGCGGTGACAACCTTGGGAAGGATGTCGGAGCCAATGTGCGGCTTGGCATCCCACAGAATATCGCGGGGCGCACCCGCCTCGACGAAGGTCTCGAGGATAAGGCGATGGGCGGGATTTTTGGTTCCCGTATTGAGCTTGCCGTCCGAGAAGGTCCCCGCGCCGCCCAGACCAAACTGGATATTGCTCTCGGGGTCGAGGATGCGCTCCTTTAGAAAGAGGTCGATCGCATGTGAGCGGCGAAATGCCGGGTCGCCGCGCTCGATAAGCAAGGGCTTAAGACCTGCTTCGGCGAGCGTAAGCGCAGCGAAAAGGCCGGCGCATCCGGCGCCGACAACGACAGGGCGTTCTTGAGGTGCGTCGGAGACGGGGGTGGGGAATGAAGACCCATCGTCTTCTATCGCGCGTACGCGCGAGCGGTCACGCTCGGCAACGCTGTCGACCGCTTCTCGCTCGAGGTGGGGACTAGTCAGCTCAACACGAAAGCTTAGGATAAAATGGACGTCTCGTTTTTTGCGGGCGTCGATTGACTTGCGGTGGAGCTCGATGGACTTGATCTCGGAGTCCTTGCAACGTAGGACGCGCTTGGCGACTCGCTTGCCAACAATGAGGCAGGTCGACGCCCGAGATACCGAAGGTTCGAAACAGGACTTCACCGTCTTCGTGCCAGAGCTCATTATGATTTGCGGGCGAGGCATTCAAGCGGGCGCGGACGCGCAGGCCATCCAACGTCTTGAGTGCCGCCCGATCGCCACGACGACCGTTGCCGATACGGGGGCAGAGGGATGGGAGCGCAGCGA
>VOFI01003146.1_pt1 | contig 32686 bp, 65 predicted proteins | sample 5384131 | NCBI WGS metagenome assembly VOFI01 (sample SAMN12384728, study PRJNA508395) | human gut metagenome | isolation source: healthy gut H | host: Homo sapiens
TTCACGAACAATTTCTGTTCCTTCTGTATCTGTTGAAGCGATGTAAGAAGGATTCTGTCCGTTTACAGCAGTTAATACCGCACCGGATACGGAAGCAGTTTTCACTTCTTCGGATTTCGGTGTATCTGGTTTCGATGAACTGCTGTTCTGATATTCATCTGTTGTTACTTCATCGGCAGCAAGGTTCTCCATCACCTCATAAGCCTCATTCATCTGATCAACGGATGCATTCGGAAGATCCTCTGAATCATAATATGCCGATACCACAAAACAGAATTTTTTCGTTGGCCGGGATATCATTTTCCAGTTCATTACTGAAATCGTAGCTTGTTTCTGCAGTATCCGTAAATGCGAAGATGTTATCTTCTCCATCTGTTGATTTTACAGTGATCTGATAACGGATCTGCACCGGGAATGTTGTTCCGTCAGAAAGCGTCAACTGACTGCTTCCCTTTGATGCGTTCCAGCTTAATGTTTTTCCATCCCATGTAATTCCATTTGGTGTCGTAAGCTTCTGATCAGACTGTACAGCAGGTTTTACTGTTTCTTCTGTCTGTTTCTGCACAGATGTAGTGTTTGAATCGTCTGCTTTGTGAGAAATCGTATTCTCAGTTGCTGCAGAGTTTTCAGATACGGTAATCCCTTCGGTTGTAGTCTTCTGTTCTTTGTCTGATTCCGGAGTCACTTCCTCAGTCTGTGATGTCTGCTGTTTATTTACTTCCTGTGCATTCTGTGTGGTATCTTCTGTAGATGTCTGTGCTGTATTCTGCGTGTTTTCGGTATTGATCACAAGTGGAGTAATATTATCTGACGCTGTTTCAGCATTAATCCCCTCTGATGCGAATACCTGTGTTGTTGGTACGGTTGTGATCAGAGCTGCTGCTGTGATCATGACTGGTGCAAATTTTCTTTTCATGTTTTTGTCTCCTTTTCATCTTTGATTTATATGTATCGTTCATAGAGTGAATGAAGTATAACATAATAAAATTACATCACTGATGAGGCGATACAGAATACCCATATTCCGGTGAATGCCAATACCAGTACAACATTAATTAAAATCCATGTGCAGGCTGCCTTCGCAAAATTTTTCATCGTCATCATGCTCGGATCTTTCGAAGTGGCAAATACGAGAAGAAAAATGATATTTACTATCGGTATTGCACATAAAAAAGAGATAAAGCATCCATTTCCGATCGGATACTATCTGCTCTTCCGCTCTCGGTGGATGCATTTTATCTAAAAATTTTTGCTTTGTTTCGTCCATTTTATTTCCTCCTGTTTTAAATTTTTATCCCACACCTCTTATATCTACAAAAAATCCCTGGCATTATAAGGTACCAGGGATTTTGCCATATGTAAAAATACGATGTGAATGTATCGTAATTTACGAATGTACTGCTATAGGTAGAGTGGTCATAGCAGCGTCCTTAAAGAGATTTTTATGATATTTTTTATAGTTACGTTGTATTGTTTGTTACAATACATTTGCCCTGTCCGGATCCCAATGGTGGTATTGGTGGTGGGTATTTGGGATTGCCGAAATACTGGTGGGTATTTGGCCATCCTTTTTACGGATGAAACACATGAATAAGTTTTGAGGCTTATCCATGCGTAATCAAATGTACTAAAGGTACCCCTTTTTTGGGAACCCGCCAGATAAGTTTTGAGGCCTGTCCAGCGGAAGTTAGATAATAACGTCTGTCACCCAGCTATTAGGGTAAATACACAGGCAGGTTGTGCGATCTGCGTGTGCAAACACAAAAGGAATAATTTGCTCCTTTCTCTGAAAGGAATGTTTTTATTTAACTTCTAAAAATTAGAAGTAATTACATAGACAGATTTTTATGCCTGCCTGTGTTGGGATATATCGAATAAGGATAAAACCTTATACTAATAGTATGTCAGAAAAGATTTTGTAATTGCTTTTCTGGACAAAATTATTCGTTGTCTGCATATACAGATTTTTTACCCATATATGCAGAAGTATGGAAAATTTTCTGTGCATCCAGTCGGACTATTTGGATGCAATGCATGGGTGGGTTTTTAGGCCCGCTCATACAATACAAATGAAGAAAAAAGTCCGTCCTGTTTTATCAGGACAAATACATGGATAAGTTATGAGGCTTACCCATGCACTTACATGTTTCTCAGGATTCGCTCTGTTTTACCAGAGCAATGCATAGGCAAGTTATGAGGCCTGCCTGTGCATAAAACAAATCTTCGGATAGATATATCTCTTCCTATTTTCGTAGGAGGAATATAACGCCAGAATGAATGCTTTTTGCATACATCCATCGGCAAATGCACGAACAGGTTTTAAGGCCTGCCCATACATTGAACACCTAACAAAAGACATATTTTTATGGGATACCCCACATGTTTTAATTATTCCTTATTTCAATAAGGAAAATGTGTATGCAGGAGTTGAACCTGCCTGCGCCTCTATTCTCTGCTTTCACGGATACACGCAAATCAGAAAAACAACGGTAAAGGAATTTCCCTTACACTAATAGTATGTCAGAAAAGATTTCGCAGTTGTTTTTCTGGACAAAATTTTTAGGACATGGCTCATGGCTCGATATATTCCACTTTTTTGCCCATTTTCTCGGCATATTTGATACAATTTTCTGTTCCACTTTTTTTACCATTCCAAACAGCTAGAACGATATCAGAATGGTCCACCATATATTCGTTCCGTTTCTGCATCACATCTGCTTCATAATGATCTGCTACAACTTTTACTGTTTTCGCTTCCATAAGAATTTCCCGATATCTTACAATATCCACATGATTCCATTTTTTTACATTGTTCTGGACATGGAAGTGCACAATGAAGCTGAATGGGATGCCCTTCCTTCTTTAATTCCAGTACAGCGAGGGCAAAAATCGTATCAACACCCAAGGCCATGCCACTGATCGCATTTGTACATTTCATTTCTATTAATTTTTCCTTGAAGATGTTTTTCAGATCCTGCCATCTTGGATCTGTCAAATCATATCCATACAGCTTATCCGGCCTGTGACCGGTTACACATATAATCATCTTAGGGTCTCCTTATTCTACCAGCTCAAAACAGTATTCCTGTGAAATATCCGGATACCGATTGTGATCTACTTTGCTAAGAAACAGACCATAAGTTTTACACCAGATCTGGCCTTCACACTCAAACACTACAAAATACTGTCCTGGTGCTTCCGTGTCCTCTGCTATATGGAGTATTTTTACTTCTTTTCCAGTAAAATGGCGGTAAATCTGTCCAACTTCTACCATCCGGCCTTCTGTTGCCAGATGACAACTGTGAAAATATTTCTCGCAATCAGATAAGCTGCAATTCTCATCCATAAGCGGATGGTCTTCACTGATTTCCCGTACTTTCTCTTGCTGCACGTTCAAATAATGTGTAACAAATGGGTATCCGAATCCTGATGCAATCTTAGAACGGATCATATTCGCATCCAGCCTTCCAGTTGGATCAAGCAGATATCCTCCAACTTTAAATAGCTTTGCCGGTTTTGTATCCATATTTGTGCCTCCTTCTAATGAATATAAATATCATCTTTCCATCTATATATAGTATGAATGAATTCATAATTCCTCCGGCTTTCTGGACAAAATTGGAAATTTCGTTATGATGGTACTTCTTCATATTTCTTTTTTACGTTGAATTATAATCGAAAATAGCTGCACCAAAGATTCATCAAACAGTATTCCGGCATGCGACCGGATATAATTCATAGTTTCATCTATAGATTTCCCAGTATGATAAGGTCTGATGGAAGTCATGGCATCATACACATCACAGATACGTATGATTCGTGATCCTAAAGGAATTTCTGTTAACCGGTAATAACCGGATCCGTCTATGTTTTCATGATGGTATTGGATCATCTGACAGATATCATCTGAGCAATACCCCTTCATCAAAACACTCCCCAAAATTTGTATGCTGTTTAATGAGATTGTATTCTTCGTCAGTTAAAGGCTCTTTTTTATTTAATATTTCTTCCGGTAATTTTATTTTACCTATATCATGATATATGGGCTGCAACAGAAATCTTTGTTTGATTCACCACCGGTTCTCCGCACAAAACAGCAAGTTTTACAGCTAATTCAGAAACACGTCTGCAATGCATCTGCGTATCTTTCGTTAATTGCTGAAATAAAAAAACATAATGATACCTCCTGAGTAAGTCGGTAATAATAGAGTGAAGGAAACGAAAATAAATAATAAAAAGGCCCTGCTTTCCAGCAAGACCTCCTTTTTTTATTATTCTGTTTTACCATTTACATTCTGGTCAAATTCATGAACCATCTGATTTTTTGCTTCCGCAGTTAATGGTGCGGTGTCTCCGGCAACTGTCTGACTTTCGTGGTCAGCACATGTTACCTGATATCCACCGGTCAGCGGCCGTGTTGTGCGTGTTGGCATCTGCCCCGGCTGATATACAGGTGTCTGTGGCTGGACAATTTCCGGATGGCATACTGGAGTCTGTATGGACTTTAATCCGTCCATAAATCCTTCATTATATGCTGTCTTTTCTGCCATATCCAGCATTTTCTGCAGTTCTTCTTCTGCAATTACAATTTCACCATTTTTCTTTCTGGTGTAATTCCAAAGAATTTGAAACTTACTCATTATACTATTCTCTCACTTTCTTCTTGCGTTCTTCATCCTTCCAGATTGCATATGCTCCGGCTGCAAAGAACATTCCGCCTGCTACCATGCAAAGACCGATGACGTTCGAATCACCTGTCTGTACACGTTCTCTTCCTGATTCGATTGGTTCTGTAGAAAAGATCCATTTTACATAAGATGACAGAAGTGTATACTGGTTATCCAGTTCTTTTGGAACATCCAGTTTATATTCCAATGTGCCTGTAGCATTAGCCGGAATCGTTCCAAGAAGAATGTTATCCGTAATCTGGCTGTTTACCATTGGACCATTGTAGATCAGGGATCGTTTACCATCGATAGTTGCATAAATTTTAATTTTAACCTCATCCAAAAGCTCCGATTTGTCAGTGACTTCACTTCGGAAATACAGCTTGATTGGTGTCTTACTGTTATTTACAAGTCCGGCACTTTCTTTATAAGTATCACCTGGCATCATAACAGGGAAATTTTGGAAGAAATCATCCGGATTCGAGAATAATTTCTTGGAACTACCCTGATATTCTACCCGCATGCTCTGATTATCCGCCTTCTTAAATGTTGCAATATCATATCCATCACGGATACAATCCTGAATCTCAACGTCTCCCCAAGGAGATCTGTCATCCCAGTTCGGAGTAAAATTCTTACTCTGGACGGCATCTACATCAATTTTCAGCTTAAATGTTTTGCCTTCTTCTGTCTGTGGAAAATCGGTCGGGATCTTCAACCCTTCAAAGATGTCTATCTTATCACCAGTATTCAGGATATTTTTATAATAGTAATATCCGTCATCGTGTTTTTCCCAACCAGAAGGGAATCCATAAAGCTCCTTTTCCAGATCAACATCTGTGCCAGAAAATTCCAGTTTCGCTCTTACATAACAGTCATTTCCATCATTTGTGATTCTTGGAATCTTTGAGATATCATCACCCGGCATAATCAGAGGATTTTCCCCTTTCTTTCCGGTATAATCCCTGAATGGCTCTTCCCCTCCATTGGCAGTGAGTTCGTATTCATCAAGATTGATATCGACAACACCGGTGCTGAAATGGTTTGTAACAGATGTTTCAGGTCTTGCATACACATAAGTACCGCTTCCAAGGAGGACGCAGGACATACAAGCACATGCTGCCATCATATATTTCTTTTTCATATAGATTTTTTTCCTCCTTATTAATTTTTTTTCTGGTTTCTGTGATAATGATCCCATGCTGCCTGATATGAATCAAATCCATAAGACTGATAACTTTCCTGATAGACAATGATATCAAATTTTCTGATTTCATCTTGTGGGATATTTTTACTGATTGTTACAGTTGTAAACAAGCTAGGTGTTGTTTCGCCTTTCTTTAACACTTTTTTGTAGTAATAATATCCGTCATTTTTATTGTAAGTGAAGTCTGTGGTATTGTAATTCACGGTACAATACTTTTCCATATCACTATCAGAAAATAATGACAGTACTCTTACATAACAGTCATCTTTTCCGGTATTGCGAATCTTTACATCTTTTGTGATCACATCTCCAGGCTTGATATCATCTGGTGGCGTAAATTTCTCGGGAATATCTGTTGTAACGCCGCCGATGGTTGTCCGGTTGTTAGCAGTGTCTCCATCTGACAGAAAAGCATATATTCCAATGCTAATGGATGCAATAAGCGCACACGGCTATCGAAGCGATGAGGAATGGTTTCCATTTCTTCTTTTTTCATTCCATTTCTCCTTTCTCTTTTCTTCTACTAATAGTATGTTTGAAAAGAGTTCGTTGTTGCTTTTTAAGAAAAGCTTCCCGCACGTTCTATGCAGGAAGCTTATCATGCGTACAAATAATTCCTTTAGTTGCCCTGTTTGATATCGGAATTAGCTTCTTCTTTTACAGATACTGTTGTTGTAGGATTCTGGCGTTCAAGAACCGCCCATACATCTGTTGGCTTAACCTTACCATCGGAGTTGATACCATCCAGTTTTGTCTTGCCATCATTGATGTTCTGTGTCTGGATAGCATATGCATCGATCTTGATATTTTTTGTAGTTCCTTCCAGTCCTTCATCTTCACGGGCATTAACGAATTTAACCCAGTCAAATAAAGTTCCGGTCTTCTGATTTGCTGCTACAGCTGTCATCTGAGTAGCTGTACCATATGCATACAGATGTGTAACTGTTTTATTGTTTGTATCTTTGACAGGTGTTCCAATCTCGATCCATCCAGATTTTTACATCATAGCTGAAAAGTTCTGTATCAGCTTTTGCTTTGCAGCTTTTTTTTGTTCCATCACCGGCTACAACAGTAATATTGTCATATGGTACTGTAACTTTCATAAACATGTATGCATCATTGATACCATCATTCTTGATCTGAGGATCCTTTTAATCTCCTGGTTTGGTGTTCCAGTTAGGCTCCTGTAAGTCGATAGATACTTTTCCTACTGTAAAGGTGTTGGTTGCGGTATCACCATCTGTAAAGTATGCGCTGATTCCGCCAATTGCAAGCACGCCGATCATGGCTGTTGCTGCAATCATGGTTTTCATTCTCTTTTTGTTCTGCATAATTTTTCCTCCTATTTATTTGAAAATAATTTTCTTTTGCAGTTGTTCCGGATAGAGATAGGTTGTTGTGTAGACACTTAGATCAACGAAACAACTGCGGACAGCATCTCCCGGATAGTTACATTCGCGAAAAACATGACTTTTTTTTCCGGTACTTAAACGCTCAATTCAAAAGTTACGTCTCATGCTGCCGGATAAGATTGAGGGGAAGGGCAGCTGATTGTATTTTGAAGTCGTTTACTATCTGTCTCTATTATTAGTATGACAGAAAGGTTTCATATGTTTTGCTGCTATGGTTTTGTGGTCAAAAAGGATCCATATTTCATGGACCCGTTTTGTAAGAATCTTATAAAAGCTGACAAAGGATTAGTTATCTATTTAATGTCAGTGCTGTTTTTTATTAGTTGGTCTATTTGAACTCCAATCCACCATATTTCCATATTTCATGTTCATGAATTTTTTTACAATATCATCCACGGATCTGCATCCACACATTTTTTTGATGATGCCATCGCCCTGATTCTTTTATACCGCCCTTACCATACAGTAAATTACCATGTAAAAGAATTCTTTTGCCAGACTTGATTTCGTAACACCATACCTCATATTTCGTATAGATCTGATCAAACTTATATTTCGATATTTTATTTTCCGCAGATGCACAGTATTTTATATTCTTCTTCCATCTTTTCTTTTATATGATATTTTTTGTATCTGTATCCATTTTGCTCATAGTTTGTTAACCTCCTACTTTCTTTTATACTGTAATAGACGGTTTTTGTTTCACGTATCTATCCACATTTTGATATATTTACATACATTTCTTGATATTTATTATAAAATCGTATAGGATATCTACTAGAACAAATAGATTGAGGGAAATTTATGACAAAAACTGAATTAGTCGCTGCAATGGCAGAAATGCGGAACTCACTAAAAAAGACTCTGATAAGGTATTAAATGCATTTATCAGTATTGTGACAAATGAGTTAAAAAAAAGGGAAATAAGGTTGCACTTCCGGGATTTGGAACATTTGAAACAAGCGAACGCTCCGAAAGAGAGGGAAGAAATCCTCAGACCGGTGAGACAATGAAGATTGCTGCATGAAAAGCACCAAAATTCAAAGCTGGGAAAACATTAAAAGATGCTATCAATGCTTAAATCTATACTGATTTATCAGTAAAAGCGATTCGACTATCCATTCTGTATGACTTGGTGATAGCATAAAAGGTTATACAAATACAATACATTCACAAAAAGAGAAAGAGATCTCGGCCGTACAATAGGCTTTGGTCTCTTTTTATACATAAAATTATCGACCACTTCGTAGCATACAGAAAAGCAGTTCTGTCATACTTCTCTTTCGTGGTCCCTGCCGGCAGGATTCTGCGATCTTGAGTGTCCAGTCTGATATGTTACAATCATGAGTAAGCGGGGTCGGATCTTCTAATTCATCTTTTACATTCCTCCACCTGGGCACAGCCACCATAACTCCATAATAATTAGAAGACTCCGGATTGCATTTTTTAACGTGCCTTAAAAAAATAAAATTTTTCAAATCCGGTAGCAGATTTTTATAGCAGTCTATTGTTGTGACAATGTAATTTTTCTCACCGTAAAAATTCAGTCCATTTCCACTGTAAACATCTTTTTTCACAACTTTTTACTTCATAGCAAATGAAGATTCCTTTTTCTATCCCGGAGAGCGAGCACTGGTTTTCCGGGATAAATTCCATAAAATCTATTCTCCGGCCTCTGGTTGTAAAAGGATCAATGCTGACCTCACTGGACCAATGCTTACCTGGTCCGGTAAGCCGGTCCTTCTTCAATAATTCATTCAAAAAATTTGTTATTTCTTTACGATTCATATCTCATACCCAACCTTAGCGAATTCAAATTTCCATTTTCTATACAGCTGGAAATCAACATTAGCCATCCGGCGCCAGAATATGATGTCTGTAATGATAAAATGCGCTTCTTTGGCTACTAAGACAACTCCCATTCCAATCCCCATTTCATAGCAGAAAATTTCGTTAAGTAATGCCCCCAGTAAAGCCATAAGCAACAGATATATGATAGAAAATACCATGCATATTTTATTTGCTTTTATGGCATTTAACCGCTGCTTTTTTTTTCTATATTTGATTTCTGTTGAGATTCAATAAGTTCTGGATTATTTTTGTACACTTTATAAAGTGCTTCCTGATAAAGTGGATCTTTTTTGATTTCCGGATAATGTGTTTTCAATGATAAAGTACCTCCATTTCTTAATTTTCAGCAGGATTTATATTTTCTTTGTAGTCCGCATTTCCTACATCAATATGTTTTCTCACCCAAGTACTTCCAAAATCGTCTTCTACATAAACATTGAACAACAGTTCCCAGTTATGTTCACAAAATATTGGCTGCAAGAAACGGCGAGTGAACTACTCACCACTTAGCTCAAACGCTTGAAGTGGGAGCTTCAGGCCTTTCAGCCTTCTATTTTTTCCTGTCTAGGCAGAAGCAGCCTTCTGTAGCACAACAGGCTATCCCCAGCGTCCCGACTGGTTTCCGTCTATATTTTCCTGCTTTTTTCTGCAGCCTTCTTTTCTTTTGTCTTCTCTCTTTCACAGCTTCCTGCCGGTTCTTTGCTTCTTCCGCTTTTTTCCATGGCTTCTTTCAAATATGTCAGGAAGATTCGTTTTCCTTATTCCCGGATATTTACCGCAAAGCATTATAGTCCCGGTCTATGACACATCCGCATTCCGGACAGATATAGATCCGGTCTGACAGCTTCAGGTCCGGCTTGACCGCACCACATATACTGCACCTTTTTGAAGATGGATACATCCGGTCAATCCTGACCAGACAGCTTCCTTTCTTCCAAAGCTTATATGCAAGCATCTCCCGGAAAATGAAGTGCTATAATAAAGTTGTAACAGAAGTGGCTAATAAGATATAATCATCTTACAGAGAAAAGAGGAAGTATTATGTCACAAAGTTACACACCTGAATTTAAAAAGAAAATCGTTCGCCTTCATATCGAAGAGGGACGTACTTACAAAAGCATCACTGCAGAGTATGGTGTATCAAAAGCCAGTATCTCCAAATGGTGTGCTGAATTTAGCGATGAATGCGGAGTTGGGACTGAGATCCATCGTTCGTCCCCAAAAAACAGATTATGAACAGGGAAAACCACACAAGGTGTTTGAAAACAAACTTCAGCAGAATTTTATGTCGGATAAAATCAATCAAAAATGGTGCACAGATTTCACATACTTATTTTTGAAGAACCATGATGTGAGATACAATTGCAGTATTATTGATCTTCATGATAGAAGTGTCATTGCCAGCATAACGGATCGGCACATCACCAGTGATCTTGCCATCCGCACTCTACAGAAAGCATTGGATTCTCAGCCAGCTATCAAAGGAGAATTGATCCTGCATTCCGATCAGGGCAGCTTCCGGTGAATGATCAACTTCACCCCATGTTTCAATTTTGGAAGGTACAAGATGTTTCCTTCCAGCCGGATGGTCGGACGTTTCAGGGTATTTCCTTCCTTTGGATACTGACATGCAGTCCGGTATGAAAAGTATCCGGCTGATTTAGCATGAAAGCGCGGAATCCCTTTCAACCCACGGAATGAAAGCGGCTCTTTTCCGGATCGGTCCCGGCGAAGCGCAGATTTCCGGTAAGCAGAACGATCCTTTTTTGATCCCGAAATGTCTTGTATGCCTTCTGGAAATCGAGAACGCTGTTGGCTAATCCAAGTCCATCTGCTTCTTTCAGGTAAGGATAGTCCTTTTTAGGGATGACACTTTCGGAAAGGAAAGTTCGGGAGATCATTCCCGCCCGTATACCCAGCCTGTTCCAACTGTTTGTAACAGCTGTCAACACACAGGTTATAGACTTTCCGGGTGCAACCAAAATTTTTCTGGAAAAACTGAAAGATTTCTTTACTATTCTGTTTGCTGATGCCATATACCTGTGCCTGGTTCATCGTTACGGGTGCTTTCATCTTTTGCACTCTCCTTCCTTTTTATAGGATATCATCTTTAGAGTAATCTGGTATTTTTTGCAAAAATGGGAAGATAGAGGATTCATCTCGCCACTTAAGAAGTGGGAGTATTCTCCACAAGGTCATGATAAATCTACGCATAAAAAATCCCTCCTAACAATTTTTCCTTTTCACTTATAGTATGTGAGAAAAAATTATTAAGAGGACTTTTGGACAAAAATCTTATGTTAAGTATTAACTATTGTCGTATCATCGATGTAGCATTTAACTTTTCCTTTCAATTTTTCTCCGAGCTGATGAGCATATTCGCCAATATTCTTCATGCTGGTCCGCCCATCCTGCCATTCTTCCATGAACACCTTTTTCTTTTCTTCGTCCGTAATGGCATTTAGTGCAGCCTCATATCTCCGCCGGTCTTCAAAAGATCCATACATGAAAGACAATAGTGCATCTGCCACATTCTGTTTTTCTGCTTTAAATCCAGCTTCGGTACTTCGTCCGAATTCTTTTCGATACCATTCCTCTGCTCCGCCGAACAGGAATACCGGAATTCGTTTTCTTCATTATCGTCTTTTGGTGATGCTCCATACATCGTTCCAAGTAGGAATACTGCCAATACAGCAGATTCTTTGGTCTTGGCAAGGAATGTATAGGGATCGCTTGGGTTGATCAATTTGTATTCTGTCATAGTATTCCCTCCTAATTTTAATATCCATATCGCAGCCGCTCATCCTGCATCTCATCGAGAGGTGAAACATCTTTTACCCAGATGACTGCCCCGTTCGGATGGTCATAATACCACACGTCTTCGACCGGCTTTACATCCGCCAGTACCCATGCATGAGGGTTCTTATATCGTTCTTTTAGTTCTTTATAAGAAAGATCAACGCAATGATTTCCCCGCTCTTCTGACCAGTCTGAACATGAGATCGGATATACTGATTGTATGGTGCATGTCCCCCTCACACGCCTGGAACCGCTTTCCAAAAGGTATATTGGAACGCCCGTCTTTTTTGTGCTGCATCCCCGGATTTCCAAAGTCTTTTTCCCAGATAAAATAAGATCCAGCCATTTTTTCTTATCAATCCGTCCATAATTACACTTCCTTTTCCATTACTTATTATTTTCTGTGTGTATTGATACAATGTCGTATTTTTTCTTTTTTGCACTGTTCGGATAAGTCCGAATTTCTTAAGAATCGGAATAATGGGGCAACATAGAAACTGTTTCTACGGTCGAAATTGGCAACACGGATAGCAGCTCGATCCTCCCTCTACAGTGCTTCGACAATCTCAGTTATTCCGTATTCTACTGTAGCTGTTTCTGGAAATGTACGAACCTCAATCTTTGCCTTGTATGACTTGCCTACTTTCGCTACATTGCAAATACTGCTTTCCGTTGATTTCAGTTTTAAATTATTGTAATCGAAAGTTGCTGATTGAGAACAGGAATGATGAGGAGTCATGATAAGTGGAACAATTATAATAGGTCTCATAATAAAGTGTGAGCTATCCTCACTTTCTATGCATTTTACAGTTTCAATCAGATAACTTTTCTGACATTCAGGGTCAGAAATAATTACGCTTACAATATAAATTATGAATAAAATCACCATAAAAATAGCAATTACACTCATTAGAATCAATAAAATTGTCATAATGATAGTCATAAGGCCATATTCCCCCATACTATTTCCCCAAATAAAATCCATTAATTCACTCATTTTAACCTCGTATCCTTTCAAAACTATCCTTTAACTAATCCAATCTCTATAGAATCTTAATGCTTTTTAGACTATATTCGTGCCACATTTGTCTTTGTTTATCGCAATATTCCAAAGCTTTTTATTATTACTGTTCGGAATCTCTGAAAGACCGGAAAGGTAATCCAGGGAAACATGTAGGACATTAGCCAATGTAATTGCATCGGTCAGTTTTTTGGGATGCGTTCCCCCTTCAGATATCGTGATATGGTCGCTTCCGTTAGGCCGGACATTTTTGCCAGATCTCTTTGAGAAATCGTTCCCATAGCCATTTGCAATCGTTCCTTGAAAATATCCGCACATTTTTTCTTCATAGCCACTCTCTTTCTTTTGCCAATTTGCCACAATCTCTACTATCGTCCAAGTTTTTCTTCCGCATTCCGGACAGAATTTGATTGGAATGTAGACAGTACCAACGCCATCCTCTTCGGATCCGAAGCAGCTCTTATCCTTTATAATCAATACCGGAAGCTGTTTGATAATCATGAATCACACCAACTGTATCATCCGTATGAATCATATTCCCGGAGAATTGATATATTTACTGCAACATGCTTACTCCGCATATGTAATCTTGTAATATTCCATGAATTCTTTTTGCATCTTCTGTATGAAAGTTTCCGTTTATGCAATCAATCTTCCATTAGGGAAAATGGTACTTTCTGCTCTTAAAGCAAAACGAATTAATTCGAACTTATTTAATTTCATGTTTTTTTAATCTTTTTCATCTGCACATTTTCATACTCTTTGCACATCTCTGTAAAGAGTTTTGTTGCATTTTCGATTTCCTTAACAGTAATTACACTCGTTTCACTGCTGAATGAATACATTTGCGCACGTATTTCAAATTCAACATTATTGATTGAGTGCTCTTTTGGTACATCCGTGATTTCTTCTTTTTTTTCGCATATTCACACTGTTTCAGTATATCTTCTTCTTGAAAATCCAGATCTTCTGCGGTATCGCAAAGCAGATTGTTCCTCCGTGACTTTCTTTGCCCCGTCCATACTGGCTACGCATGTTTTCCAAAATCCCCAAGGGCTATTACACATCACCATATTTTTTTCCTCCTTGCTGAATATTCTTATTTTTCTTTATGAGTGGATTCAAAGCAAAAGCAAAAAGGCTTATGGTGAAATGCATCTACGGCCTGTTGTGATACTTTCGTTTCCATTACGCTATATGTTCGTGTCTGATCCACTTTCTGTTCTTTTCTGGTTCTTCCGTGTTTTCCCATTATATTGATTCTCTTTTCTATTACCTGGTTCCGTTTAAGTAGAACTCTCCAAGTCCTTTGGCTACACTGTGCAAATTCTTATCAAGCCTCTCATAGGTCATATCCCATTCCATTTTTCTTCCTATATGCCTTGTACAATTTTTTCAGATGTATTTTTCAGAAGATCCTCTAACTCAGCATAATCTTTGTTCCAGATACAGACCAAGAATGGTGCTTGGAATCCATTATAGTATTCTGCGTAGAACCGAGCATCGCTGTACTTATACGGAGGCTCAGTGATCTCGATTCTCTCCCAGTCTTCTCCAGCTACACCAAATGATGCTTCTCCATTTCCAGACGTTTCAACGGCATCTTCGAATGCCGAAACAGCTTCAGTTAGTTCCGAATTATTGCTATAATAATTTTCAGCCATAAACATGACAAGCTTTGTAAATTTTCTGTTTTCATCATACATTGATATCACCACACATTGTTCACAATTCACTTTTCTTATATCACTCGGAAATTCTTTCTTCTTACAAAGATCGGAGCTTCTTTATCATGATAAAATGCCTCTATGTTGCAAGTCATAGTGTCAAGATTGATCCAGTTAATACGAATTACTTTTAACCCGATAGTTCTTCCATTTTCTTCTATATTAATTATTGCGCCAGGTTTGATCACTGGTGTTTCGGCATCGGAGCATTTTCCCTCTAGGCTCTTCCAGATAATAGAGGCAGTTATTTTTATTTTCTATACATTTGCCGTTTTGAGAATAATGATGCTGACATTCGCTACAATCCATGAACTTCACCTCTGCTTTTCTAAATCCTCGATTGCTTCAAACGGCACATATACCGTATGGCGCAGGACAAAATGTCCATAATCATTCCTGTGACTTTCAAATTTCCAGATCCGGAATCCTGGAAGATATTTTTCATAAAGATTTTCCAAGTTTTTCTGTTTTGATCAGTATCGAGTTATTCGTCATGGAATTGATCTTCAAAAATGTCCCAGTCTTCTCTTTTGTTGATTGGAACAATCCCCCATTCGTCCATATATTTTCTGAATTCTTTTGGGACACAGCTGCAGGAAGGTTCTTTCCAAGTTCCTGTGTGACCGTGTACAGAAACATTCTCTGTGTGATCTTTTCCTGGGATGCGTAACGGAATCCTAATGAGGAATACCAGACACGGAACAAGTCATCCAAGTGATTTAATTTTTCTATCAGCAGATCTGTGGAAATTGTTTTGCTTTGCTCTGCCAGACTTTCCCGTAGCTGTTCCCGCAATGTTCGGATTTCTGTATAGCGGCTTCTCCGCTCCTCAGCAATTGCCGAATCATATCCCAGCATATCTGACAGTTCTTGAAATATGACTCATATAATCCCATATGAGTCCTTACATTTTCCTCTGACAATTTGTCATCGTTAACTAACTGATAAAAGAATTCCAATGACTGATATAATTTTGTCATACAATTCAATGTTCTTTTTTCTTTTGTTCTGGTTGTAAATCTACCATTTCTATTTTTTCTCTCATTTTTCTTCTTTTTTAAAAACAAACTCCTTACCATTTTCCTGTATACAGGGTCTTTCCATCTTCTGAAAATATGATTCCCAAATTACGTATCCTCGTCCCTTTTGTATTCGTACCTCGTCGGTATTGAATACATTTCTGCTCTAAGAGATATTTGATCACTTTCTTATTTCCTTTTTCCGGAAAGGAAACATCTACGATTGATTCGCACCGTGAAGTGTCATCGTTCCATGGTTTACATGAGCTTCCGGAATGAATTCCTTAATATATTCCTCGGCCTTTGCATACAAATAATCCCAGTCAAAATCATCTATTTTCTGCATCTTATTTCTCCTTCCAGACAATCCCCTTTTTTCTTCGCAACGGCTCCTTTTTCTGTGATGATACTTTCTTCCTGCATCTTTGTAAGGATATCCAGTGCCATATTTGCAGGAATATGGAACCGGTTGATCAGCTTTTCCTGCATTGACCACGCCGCATTCCTCTGCCATTTCCACAGCTGCCCGATACTGCGCCTGTGTGTACTTCTTTTTCCTGGAAGTCTTTTTTGACTGGAATATCGGTCTGTAGTAATGCAGACTTCTTGTTCCTTTTCTTGCGTTTTTAATGAATGATTTTTGATAACATACTTTTTATCAGTGAAAAAATGACATTTCTTCCGAATATCTTTTTTCTACATTTTTCTGCCAATCTTTGAATGTCTGGCTTTTGTAAAATTCCATGTAATCTATGATCGAGCCCTGCTTTGGGTAATTTGGCAGATGTTCCTCTTCTTTGTAAGTACCTTTTAATCCATTGATCATTGTTTCAGGAGATGGTAAGTCGATACCGGACAAATCTTTTGTGTACATAATATGCTTCGTATCAAATAACTGAACCTGAAACCCATGATTTATTGGAATGTAATCCGGGGCAAGTGCTTTTTCCCATGTTTCCAATCTATAATTCCATTCTTTCTCAGAAATATTCTCTGGGCACTCTGTGCTATTCTGGTAAAAAAGAATTTCTTCAAATATTTTTGTGCTTTCGAGTATATGTCTAACCTTATCATTTCCAAAATACATCGCCAAAATCCCCGCCTCAGTTGGAAAAAAATACCAGTTCACACCGATAATCAAATTCGGCATCCATAATATCTGGAAATCTGTTGAATTCTTCAATTTCATGTGCCAGATAAAGATGTGTCTGAAAATAAAGTCCTGACCAATCTTCTTCCAATGTGTATTCCCATAGTTTTTTTAACGGATCATTTATATCTTTCGCTTTTTCTATTAATTCTTTGATCCTTACATCACTATGTATTTCCCTAAAATGGTAAAAATAAAGAAATTGATATACCGTCTGCTCAAGAATTGCTTTTTTCGCAATAATTCACTGCAATTTTTCGGAATTCCTTCATAATATGATTCAATTCCATGAGACTATAATTTTTATCAAGAATATATCCATCATATCTAATACTCATATCCGATCTCCCTTCCTCCATATATCATTTTATTTGAGGGTTTCTTCCTCTTCTCCATATATTCTTGATCCATCTGCGGTAAAATAGATATTGGCATAAACCAAACGTACTCCATTCACAGTAGTTCCGCGAATACAGCGAAAACAAGCTTTCTTTTGCAATAGATCCAATTCCTGTTTATGCCCTTTTGCCGGAAAATGCGCGGTTACTGCAGGTCTGCCATCGAACAGTGATCGCATGCTGGTATGAATCATTGTTTCTGGGATATATTGGCGCATAAATTTGTCTGCTTGTCTGTATAAATCTGGCCAATTGTAATCATCCATTTTTTTCTTATTTTCCATCATAAAACCTCCACACATTTTTCACTTACACTAATAGTATGTTCGAATTTTTTCACAACAGATTTTTCTGGACAAAAAAAGCCGGAATGATTCCGGCTTAAAATTTACTCTTTATAAGTAGCAGTATAAGAAGAAGCTTCTTCTATTTCTTTTTTGTCTTGCATAAAAAAATTGTCACGAATAACATAAGGAATTTCAGAATCCAGAAAGACCGTATTCGTATGGTCATATTTACGTAAAAGCTTTTTATTAAATTCAATTTGGCTTTTTGTTTTTGCATCTTTTAAATCATCCGGAAGATCGTACAACGCCTCTGGCTTATCTTCATCATATTCATCTTCATCTAAAATATAGGCATTGTATTACAAATCCAAGTTAGACTATCACCATAATATTCATAAAGCATTTTCATCAATGCAGTAAAGCATCCTTTATTGCGGCAGTCTTCATATACATAAATATTTTTTCAAAAATAAGGATATATTTTTCGTATAATGGAAAAGTGAAATTATCTGCTTTCCCTTCTTTTTCCATAGAACTTAATATTTCTTCTGCCTCTTCAAAAAGGATACAGTTCTACATTTCTATGTGCGAATCCATTTCCCAAAGTATTCAAAACATATACATTAATAATATCCTGTATATGTATTGCCATGTTTCCTAAATCACCGGATTCACTATCCAAACGGCCAACCAATTCGTTATCGCCAAATGGCAAAACCATGCTACAGGAACCGCATAATAGGTAACACGTCCAACTAACTCTATGCAAATATCATTGCGTTGGTATACATAAATAAATTTTCGTGCTTCAATATCTTCATCCAAGCTTACAAATGCAAAATAGTAATTATCCATTGCAAGAATATTAAGTCCATAACCTAAAACCTCTGTATTTTCTTGAAAATTAAATTCAGGGATTTTTTGAAGTTTATTATAGACATCAATTCTTATTTCATTTGCAATATCCAGTACCGTGTTTTTTCGTTCATAAGAAACCTCCTGTTATAATTAGGTTTTGGAAAGGTAATCCCATATAGCTTACAGAGTTCGTTTACAAAAGACGGCATCTGTACTTTTCCTGACTCATACCGGCTTAGTTTTTCGGGCTCTTTCTGTATCCCATATTTTATTTCCAAAAGCTCACAAACTTTTTTTCTGACTTAATCCTAAGAGTTTACGCTGCTCAATACAGATCTGTCTAAGATTGTTTATATATTCATCAAAAGTTTTGTTCTCATCAGACATATTGAAATACCTCCTAAATCAATTATCTTTAAAAATCTTATTATCATCAATGGCGTTCATCGACATCTACAAAACCTGCTACCGGCAACTTACAAATGCCTGACAATATAAAAAAGGAAGTCACTGTGTAGACTCCCTTTAAAATGTATGACTGTAATATTCTCAATGTGGACAATTACATCATATTTTGCTCAAGAAAAGAAAAATAACCTGAACCAATGATAATGTGATCATAAAAGACGATTCCCATCATTTCCGATATCTTTTGAATATTCTCTGTTACCTTTTCGTCTTCCGGAGATGGAGATACATTGCCACTCGGATGGTTATGTGCAATAATAAAATGTGTTGCCCCGCACAATAATAAACGTGTAAAAATTCCGGCTGTATTTACAAGGGAATTATTGATTGTACCAACATTAACCTTGAAGATTCCAATGACCTTTTTACTTCTCATTGCTATTAGGCAAAAATGCTCTTCCATTTTCCGATCAAGCTGCAAAGCCTGGTTGAGTACAGCTACTGCTTCCCCTGGATCCGTAATAGAATTTGATATAGATGGACAATTTTGAGATGATTCCTTTACTAACATGGGCATGTCATTTCATTTTTTTCCAAATCGTAGGTTACGATACGCATAAATACTCCTCCATTTTGTTTTATTTGAACATTACAGAATATTTTTTTTATTCTCCTTTCTTCTGTGTATTTTTGTTCTATAAATAGAATGTGTGTTTTTCTCTTAAAACAAAAGAAAGCCCCTGTAAGAGACTTTCTTTCGTGCAATATTCGAATACATTTTTGCGTATTGATCAGACAGGAAAATTATTTTCTATTATGAATATCTGCTTCCCACATCTTTTTTAGTATCCTGCAGGAGCTTAATCATTGTGTCAAGTGCTTCTATATTGCAAAATCTGAGTGTCGTATATATCCTGCCATCCAATGCTTCTGTTAATTCTTCTTTTGTACAGTTATTAATGTCGGGTTGATTTTCTTTGAGTCCCATAATCACTACATCATAGCTGGCCCCATTTTTCGTCCGTATTCCAAGACATGCTTTGGTTGGCTTTCCATTCCTTTTAAGTCCCAAAATTACAGGGTAATTTCTATCTTTCATAAGATGCCTCCTAGTTTTCGTGATTCATAATCCATCCAACACCCTTTGAATGGTTCTCATCGAACCAGTTCCAGATTGCTTCCCTGTTGGTTCCTTTCGGAAATATAAACCATTCCTCTTCCATATCTTCTGTGTCCGGATTCATCGGAACATTCGACAGTGTTTTCCATAAATCTTCGATAAGAGCATCACGGGAAGTATAGTTTTTTCTTCTCTTTACAATTCGGCGTGAATATTTTTACACAATGACCTTTGGCAAAGGATTCTTCTGGTTCAAGAGCGCCATCATGATACATGTATCAATATCACTAGCACACCCTTCCGATACCTGCCAGAAACAACCGTCTGCTTCTTCCGCACAAAACATGATCAAATAATTTTCTCCTGATAACCTTTCCCCGAAATATGGGTTGATTTTCTGTCCGTATAATTGTGTTTTTGACATTTACTGTATCCTCCATTTTCTAATTTTCGTTAATTAATTTTGCATATTTTATGCATAAATTCTTCTGCATTTTCGTATGTAATCTTCCTGTAGAAATTCATACATGAGACTGGTATTGTTTCATCATACTTTCAAGCAAATGTATGTGTTTTAGATATAGCACGGTTGCCGTTCTCAAAATTATCGGACCCAGAAGATCCTGTCCCCTCAAAAAACAGATAATCATACTGCTGTCCGGATAAATTTTTCCATTTTGAAAAAGTCCAAAGACATCTGTAATTTTTCTCTGCTGCATCCTCCAGGATTTTTTATCTTCTTTGGAACCGGAAAGTTCCAGAAGATCATAATCGTGTTCCCATACATAACCGTCAATAGCCGTAAATATGTCTTTTCCAACATCGTACCCTAAAATAGTGTTGAGATTGGCATAGCGGTCCGCATCGGCCGGATGCATATTTTGCTGCATGAGATTGTAATAAAACGAATATCCTAGATTAGTTAACAGGCGAGATCCCTCTTCATATTCCAGATAAATATTGACTTCTTCAATCTGGTCCTGCGTAATCGTATTCTGGGTTACAAGCATGTTTGCATCTGTAACCATTTCATCATTTTTCATAGCAGATCTTTCTCCATATGATTTGTATTTGAACATTACAGTATGTTTAATTTCACTCCCTTCTTCTGCTGATTCTGTTCTGTTAATAGAATGTCTGTTTCCGTATAAAACAAAAGAAAGCCTCTATTGAGACTTCCTTTGTACTGTAATTTTCGATTATTCTTTTGTATCTTTCCCAACAATTTTTAATAACGGTCTTCCATCCTCCACTACTTTCGGAATAATGCTCGCAATTTCTGCTTCCTCTTTGTCAGTAAAACCCGAAATTTCGATTCCATATTTCAAAATAGCCTGTCTCGGCAAAGCAGATTTAGAAATTCTTTTACTTTCATAACGGTCTCTTTTCATAATAATTTTTTGAAGTTCCATTTACAGAGCAGCAGGAACAAGGATACATTCCAATCAGCTGCACATGGATACAGCCTTTACATTGTTCCGGTGCATAGTAATCAGATACATAATTCCAAATATCTTTTTCCCGCTATATCCGGATGTTCCTGTATGAATTGCCTAATATCTGAATCCGTACAGCCGGATTTTAATAAACCGGAAAGTTCTTCTTTCCAATTTTTCATAATATCACCCTAATCCATTTCTTTTATCACAAAATCAGCAATCTCTTTTCCATACTTATCACAGAGAAAAGCTTTTTGCAAGTTCCCATTCCTGCGGATTTTGTGATTTTGTAAAAAGCTTATCAGCATCCTTGCGGCATCGTTCCTCTGTCAGATCACCATTCTGTAATTTACAGAACCTCTGGTCAATTTCGTCTACACACCTCATGAGCTGTCTGCGCTGTGCATCAAGCTCTTTCGCATACATAGCTGTTTCTAGCATATCGTGGATTACAGGCATACCGAACTGTCTGTAAATGGATGATATCTGGTCTTTGCCTGATACTTCACTGATAGACGGGTGCCAAATATAGACTGTCTCAATCACGTTATAATCTTCATTTGATACAGTTTCGCCAACGAATTTTTCAAATTCTTCTTTCATCATAACACAATATCCTCCATACTATTCGATTACAAATACATAATCCCCGTCCCGTAATGCATCAATACAGTCTCCAAATTCTTTCTGGGTCATGAGAAAAATATTATGGTCATCCGGATCAGATTTTCCATTTCTCTGATAGGGGTTAATACATGAGAGAAATTTTTCATATGGATTACGATATTCATGATCGTCTTTATTTATAAGATTTCCTTTATCATCCATAAGCCAGTCATCTTCTACTTTGTTATAGTCTTTACAACTTGTGATTGCATCGTATATATCATCACTGGCAATCAAAAGATCCCTTTCAATCTTAGAATTTGATTTTGCCCACTGAATGGAATAACGTTCGGCATTTTCCATCCACCCAAGAAACTAGAACTCACCATCCTGGATACGGATGGCAATTACATCGTCAAGACTGTATGTTCTGTTTTCGCCTGTTACAAATAATTCATCACTGATTCTTTTCATTATTTTCATTCTCCTTTGTTGTAAATTGAAGTAAATTCGAACATTACAGTATTGGTTTACACTCCTCTCTTCTGCAGATTTATGTTCTATTGATAGAATGAATTTTTCGTTCAAAAATAAAAAGAAAGCCTCTTATCGAGACTTTCTTTCGTACCATAATGTTCAACTATCTATCTTTGGTATCTATTAATAGTTTTTTCATGGACTGCATCGTTTTGGTGCATTTTTCTGGTGACTCAATCACGAATTCGCTCATCTCTTCTATCATTTGAAGCAGCTTTCCTTTTAATGACGGGCTGATCAAATCACGCGTCTCTAATGCTTCTTTTAATGCATATTCATCGCTGGAATACTCATGAAATACAGTACCAATGATCTCATATTTTCCATCCTTTCACAGAGATTTTCAAGAGAATCTGTAAGATTCCCATAGATTTCTGATAATTCGACATCTACTGTTTCATTCTCTTCTGTAATCTCTACATCTTTCGGCGTTTCTATTATATTCTGGTCGATTAACAGTTTGATAAACTGTTCCGTATATCCTTTTTCAATAGTAAGTGTTCCATCATTTGTCAATGTCATCTGATTTTCCTCCATTGTTTTTTGATATTCTGATATTTCTTCTGCGATCCTGTCAATATCTACAGAACCATGGGAAATTCGTATCCCTTTCCTGTTGTCAATCAACTGATAAAAACAGCCCTTCGATATCAGTTTCTTCAAAAGAAATCTTCTGCTGTATTGCCAACGAGTGTTTTTACATAAGTTCCTTTCCATGGCCGAGCTGCAAAATAGTTTAATGATTTTTTTGGATATTTAGCCGTTTTCTTTGTGATAATCATTATGTATGCTGGAGATTGATCTTCTTGAGCTTTTTGAATGGCTTCCTTAATTTCGAAGGCCATATCTTCCAACATTTCGTTCCTAGCCGATTTATCATCAAAAATGTGTTTGCATTTTTCCCTCATCAGTCTCATCGTCTTTTCTGTGACCGGGACTTCGTGGTACAATAATGCATTTTCCAGATCCGAGTCATACCAACGTTCTTCATACCAGCAACTGTCAGAATTTTTATCATTTTCTTCTGCATTAGCATCAAATTCAACAATCTGGTAAAAAGCAAAAAAGTTTTCCATCAATTAAGAAATCCAACCTGCCTTTTGCATTTATCATTTCGATACTATTAGCCGGTACATTTTTGGTTATTTCAAACAATATACTTAAAATAGCATTATATGCTTCTTTTTTTTGATTCATAGCTTGCCATCATAGAGGTGTTATTTTTGATAATTTTATACATGTTTTTCTCCTTCGTAATTCTAATGTTCTTATGTGCTTCTGCTTTGTCATGAAGTTCCTCAGTAATTCCATATTCTGAAGCAATTTCTTCAATTAAGTCATCGCCCCATTTATCGCTGAAATACCCCCAGCAGCTATCCTGTTCTTCCCAGGTGCCGGTATCTGTATCAAATTCTTCTGTGATGATCCCGTAAACCTGTCCAGTTAGATACTGATCGTATATAGAGACTTCGCTCTCCATGTCATGATAAGCAACTTTTTTCCAGTTACGTTCTGTTGTTTTAACAAATCGTCCGTCAACATTGTTGCCAACGTAATATCCGCCCACATTCTGCATAATCGTTTTTTTGTCTGTGTAGATGTATCCTACTTGTCCGGAATCCCAAGGGTCATTAAATCCATCAACATTCATTGTAATTCCACTGTGATCGTATAAAAATAACGGCAGATATACAATTCCAGCATGGCGTTCCAAGAGCCTCCATTTATCGGCCTGTAGCAATGCATCAATGACAGCATCTACTAACCATTCTTTTTTCTCGTTCTCCTCGATTACCCGGAAATTAGGAATTTCATGTCTCAATTCCTGTCCAAGCACCCATACTTTTCTATGTCTGTCGTAATCAAGCGTCAGAAAATTAGCGGCACGGTGATTTTTTTTTACAAAATTTAAAATGGTGGATTCACTCACCCTTGCTCTTAGCAGATTATTTAAGAAATCAAGGTTATCAGAATAACTATTTTCTTTATAATCGCCGAGCTGATAATTTCTGTGCCAGCACATCATATGCCCGATGTTTCCGTCCCAGTCATATCTAGGATTTTCTGGTGTTGTATCCTGTTCAATATGTACTCTCACAAGTTCACCCGTAACTTCTTTATAATATTTGTATTCCATTCAGCTTATCCTCCTAAGAAATAATTGAACATTACAGTATTTATTTACACTCCTTTCTTCTGTTGATTCTGTTCTGTATGTAGAGTGAATGTTTTCCTGTAAAATAAAAGGAAGCCCACACAATCGGGACTTCCTTATACCTATAATGTTCTATGCTATTCGATTACTTCATGACAAATGCCCATATCATGTTTGATATTTTTCCATTGTTCTTCTGTGTAATATGCGGCACAATTGATCGTATATGGCAAACGTCCTGGATATTTTTTTCGAATTTATCACAGGCAACATTTATAGATTCTGCCTTTACGATCAAATATCCTTTATAGAAAGGAAATTTCGGATCGCTTCCAAATGTGAAATAATAATTATGTAAAACCATTTTTTTACGGATTGATTTTAAGACATCCAATTTTTCGATATAATCTCCCACGCCTTCCTGATCTGTGAGGTCATCATTGTCAACGAGATCATCCAAATATTCGCATAGAATTTCCGTTTCCTTCTCAGTAAGTTCAATTTTCATAGCTGTTCTCCTTTATTATCCTTTTTTCTCTGGTATTTCAATAGAATTATTTCTCTTATCAGCAAATTCCAGGCATTCCGGGTTGAACCAGAAGCATCCATATCGACTGTAAGGATTTTCTTTTCATCGTGTCCTCCACCTTATGCAACACACCATTTTCCATATGCAACATGTGTAGCAGATCCAATTTTAGCAAGCATCTGTAAGGTCTGTCTGACCTTAGCTTTCCAATGCGGATTCCCTTGCGCTTTCTTGTGTGGTTCTATTTCCTCATAGATTTTATCCAAGGAAACAGAAGTACCCAGTTGACGTAAAACTGCATATACCACGTCTTTCCAAGTCGCACTTTGGCTGTCCCGAATATCCATTGTATAATGTTGCGGTACAACAAATGCAATTTCGTAACCGGATGGTTTTTGGTGATTACAACATATTCATGCTCAATAAAAAAGAACTTATGATTGGCATAGTACTTTCGCCCAGATGATGTATTATGCTGTTTCTTTATCAGAACCTGTATCTGTTCTCCAGGCAATGTTAAATTCGTCAGCATAGACCGGAAGATTCCTTTCTGTCTGATATCGCCTACTACGACTGCCTGATATGCTCCTTTTTTGGCATCGCTGCATATCCACGCATCATGGCCTGGTTTACGGCATGCATGCCTTTTTCCCATGGCATTTCCTGAATATCCGCAGATATGCTTCTACTGTCCCCTTTCCACATATGATTGGAATAATGAATATCATTAATCCCAGGATATGGAGGATGCAGAATCTGCAGATCGGATTGATAGAATCCGTCCGGCAAGTCTTTTGTATAATCCAGAATATCCATAACCGAAATATCCGGTCTTACTGGATTAGGATTAAGATCAATCCCGCAGTAAGGAATCTCCAGATCCCGGCAGACATCCGATGTTGTGCCGCCACCTGCGAATATCTCTGATACGGATTTGCATCCATAACGTACAATAATCGATGCAGGAATCCATCCGGAAAAATTACCGCGGTAACTGGATGATCCCCATGACGATCCTCTGTCTGGGAAAGACAGAATTGTGCTGGTAGCATGTTCGTTGACATATTTGATAATTTCTTCTTTTTTCATATGTTTCCTCCGAAATTATGATTCGAACATTACAGTATTATTTTCTTCACTCCATTCTTCTGTATTATTATGTTCTAATGTTAGAATGATATTTTCCGGACAAAATAAAAGAAAGCCCCGTAACCGGAGCTTTCTGCAGCTGTAATGTTCTATAATATGTGTTTTCTAAGAAAATACCTGATTGACTTCCGCAAGAAAAGCATGCATTGTTGTATAATCCGGATATGCTTTTTCCCAGCCAATATCAATAAGACCGCATCCGTCATCATATCCAAGGAAATCGCAATGATATTTTTCTGTAATTTCTAACAACGGTTCATTATGAACATCATATTCATCTGCGGTTGCAGGAATGCTAATCCGGAAATATTCATCATCTGAATCTTTAATGGAATTTGAACGGAATCTTCCGTTACAGTTATGGCAATAGAAATTATAGCTTTTTGCGTTATTTGTACGTAGCAATTCCCCGCACTTCGGGCAGATTGCGCTTGATTGATATGTTTTCATAAGCTTCCTCCTAATTCTGTATCTCAGCTACCGTGATAGGTTCTCCGATAGAGAAGTCTGAAATATCTTTATACAGGTGATAAGTAATCTTTGCGTTTTTAAAAAATTTGCCTTTGATGTTATTTTCAATAGGTCTCATAAAGAGCTCTTCTGCTGTGCAGTTTGGAACATCCGGATAATAATAGTTCGCAACATGAAAACCGTCCGTGACTTCCATCATGGCTTTATATCCTTTTTAAGTGCCAAGTTTTTGAATTTTTTCTGCCTGGACAAGAACCAAACAAGTTTGCACATGAATGACTCATCTATGATTCCAAGTTCAGCATCGTACATGATTGTAGTGGACATAGGGAAAATTCCTCCACTGCTTTGGTAGAGTTCTTCCTCTGTTTTGAACTCATACAGATTTGTGCATTCATTCTTCAGTGTATTGAAGTAACGCTCCATCGGTGCATTGTCATAGGGATAACCTGCTTTGCTCATACTCTGCGTCACATTCACTGACTTGCAAAAAATCAGTAAATGCCTTAGATGTATACTGTGAGCCCTGATCGGAATGTCCGGTAGTTATAGTAAGCGTTCGGATAAATTTTCAGCCGTCTAAGCGACCCAGCGGATACCGAATGTCTCATGATATTGGTCAATAAATCGATAAGCCTCTAATCGATTTCCTTTGCGAAGAATGCCGCTTTTTTTAAGAAGAGATTCTCCTTTTTGCTTCTTCCAATTCCTTACGGAGACGGAGGTTTTCTTTCATAAGTTCCAGTCGACGTCGGGGTTCCCGCAGACAAATAGATAGCTGTTTTCTTTTTTAACAATTTTAAACCTGAATTGTATCGTATATCGTTTGTATAATGGTCTTTTTCTACCAATCGGTCGATGGCATTGGCTTTGTTATTCATAATCATCACCGTCTTCGATAAGTTCACCGCAGTCTGGACAGCATGGACAATGTTCGTCTTCGTCAAAGACAGGTCAGCCATGCCCATTGTTTTTGACCAACGATAATTACAGGCTGGGCATTCGTAAGTATTGTCATCAATTTTGATTTTTCGTGCCATAGATGTTAATCTCCTTTTTTATTCATGATGGTCTATCCATTTTTGGATTTTGTCACTACGTGACGTATTACCAACAATTTTTTTATAAATGTTTATAAAATCTGTGTTGCAAAAAGCTGTTGGTAAATCATTATCTAATGCAATTTTCATAACCTAGCTCACTTACATCATAAGCAATTTCTGTATTTGAATAATCACATCCTTTGTCATTTCCCCATACGTCAAAGTTATGATAAAGATTTATTAGTTTTTCTATATCTTTTTCGCTCATTCCCGATTCTTTCCATTTTTGTTTCTTTTTCTGGAATTTAATAGTATCTGTATAGTCTCTATCATCATTCGGTTTGATATAAGGTTTCATATGTTATCCTCCATTCAAAGATTGGTGGTTTCATTGTTCAATTATTTGTTTCGTATTCCAACTCAAATACATCTTTTCGGATAATGCATATTCTTCTATTATTCCATGGAGTATTCTTCTAAGTACGAATCAAGTTTATCTGATTTGATATATAATTCGCCATTTTTGACTTCCAGGATACCATCAGCACCACCTACACAAGTGGTAATCCGGCATTCCTTTCCGTTTATGGTTTCCGCAATCTTGTGTTCGAGATCATCGCAATCTACTCCATATATACCTTTTTTCGTGTAAAAAGTTATCAATGACTTTTATGATTTCTTTTGTTAATTGCATATGTTGCCTCCTGTTCGTGATTCTACACATGTTTCTTTCTCATTTATACCTGTTCCAATGAATGCATAGGGTTCACCATATGTATTTTTATTACCTTGTAAAAACTGTAACTCAATTTCTAAACAATGTTCTTCTACCTCGTTTTCATACAATTCATTTTCAAGAATAGCTGCTATTTCTGTTATTCGCAGCTCTTTCTTCTGATTTTCATTGTATTCTAGTCGCATATAATCATCTCCATTCTTCTAAAGAAATTGCTTTTCATATAATTCAACAAGATAATTGTAAAATCCTTCACCCTGCCAGTCATCAAACCATTTCTTCATTTTCTCATAAGTCTTAAAAGAAAGTAATAGCAAAATCTCCATCCGTATTAATCTCGCTTGATACCTCATAATACTCATTGTCTGCAATACTGTTTGTATTTTTACCATGAAGTATGACCTTACCAAATGATGTATCTGCAAGTTCAATCCAAAAGTCTTCACTTTGCATTGCCTGTTCTAATTTATCCATAATATTCCTCGCTTTTTATAGTAAATCATCGTTTCATCCTTACAAAATATATTCTCCTGTTTCTAACGATTGTGGTATTAACTGTGCATAATCTGGATGGCTTACAAATTTTACATATTTCAATATGTATTCCTCTACATTGTTAAATTCCTCTTCGTCCATTTCATTCGCATCTTTCAACCCAAGTTTGAATTTTTTGTGAGACATTATTTACTGCATCTTCAATCGGATAATATTTTTTACTCATGTAAATTTCCTCCGTTCTTCTCAATGAAAATCTTGTTTCATTGTATCTTATATACTGTCTGCTAACTATCTTTTCTTGCGTATATCGTGTATATTCCTGCATCCAAAATCACTTCTCCACAGTCCTCACACTCAAGAGCAATATTCGCCGGTGCATCATTGTCTCCATAAGAAACAATACTGACTTTGTGCCCTCTGTGCTTTTTGTAAAATATCCCAGAGAAGTGTATCTTCATCAGTATCCGTATCTTCACGAATAAAATAATCAATGCCATAGGTGAGCCTGCATTTTACATAAGCAAAATCTTCAGCCGTGTTGTCCGTCACAGCCCAGTCGGAATCATATTCACCCGAACCACCAATATTTTCACCATCATTGAGTTCCAAGAGAATATCTGCTTTCGTTGGAAGACTCGTTTGACATGCAGTATCTATTCCGGCATCCAAAATTTCTTTTCTTTTTTGCTGAACATTCTTTCAGAAAATCATTCACATGCTTATGCCCGATCTCAGTCAGCGTGTATTTCAATGAAAGCTGTTTTGTGTGAGAGCGAAGTTCTTCTTCTGCTTTTTTTATTGTGTTTTTATAATTTTTCAAAGCAAGATCAATTTCTTTCTGTTTTGCGCGGCCTTCTTCTAACGGAAGGATCTGCAGCGGAAGAAAAGAGCATCCAGTAAATCCTTTGACACATACACGACCATTAGATTTGATTTCTGTCACCTCTCCCCCAAGTACATATGGAGGAACGTCATGTTTCCAAAATGCGTAAAGTTTGTGTTTCATATATTTTTTCTCTCTTTCATATTTTTTGAACATTACAGTATAAATTTTATTTCTCCTTTCATCTGCTGATTATGTTCTAAAAATAGAGTGTGTGTTTCATAAGAGAATAAAAAAAGAAAAGCCTCCGTATAGAAGACTTTCCTGTGTTCTTTATGAAATTCTAAGTTATTTCTCCAGATTTTGAATATCCTCATATATCTGATTGATATTTGACTCGATATTGATCGTGTGCAGATATCCAAATTTCAGGCCATATTCCCGTACAAACTTAATATATCTGCAATAGGACCCGTGTGACATGATATCTGTAAAGAAATAAATATAATCTGCCGTTTGAAGAGACTTTTCATCAATGGTCCTTGTTACTTCCGGCCGGAAATTTCCAATTTTAAATTTATTTTTCAGTTTGTAGGTCCAGTTATCATGTCCGCCTATGATTGCGATCTTATAGCAGCTCAACACCTTCTCTTTTTCTTCCATACTGGTATTAGCAACGGACTCTGGTGCAGCTTCTGTCATGCGGTACATTTCTTCTCTTAATTTGATGAGTTCCAAATGCTCCGTTTCCGCTGTTTCCAACCGTTCCGCTGTTTCTGAATTCTTCTTTTTTTTCTGCCTCATATAACTCACCAAGATATGCTGCATCCTGTTCTGTTTTTGCAAGCTTTTTTCTTTAATTCCTGAATTTCTTCTTCCTGCTCTGTTACCTGATCATGTGATGGTTGTGGTGCATTTTTAGAATTGGAATCTCTTTTTTTCTGTTTGCTGTCGGCATGTGATCCCTTTGCTTTTTTTCAGAATATTGATCCGATTTATGTAAAAGGCCATCTGTAATAGAGTCCATTTTACGAATAATTAAGCCAAATTGTATAAGAACAATCTCCAATTCTTTTCTTAGACGTTCCGTATCATCTTCTATTTCAGGAATTTCCTTTTCATCAAAATGATCATATAGGGAATCTCCCATACCAAGCGCATTAGTTGCTTCTAAACATTTGTGAATCAATTCGCCTTCTGGAATTGCATCCCAGTCCGGATAATTCATTTCTTCCCACTCTATACCATCATAGATATCCTTTATCATTTTTAACGAAATCAGCACACTGGTATTCAGTTCTATCTTTAGAACATATTTCGCGATGTATATCAAACGGGAATAACAAATGCTTGCATAGATATATTCTCCTGTACTCTCACAGTCCTGAAAGCTATATTCCGTTAATGCCTCCAGATCGTTAATATCTAAAGTTTTAAATCTGCGAAGCTGCTTATATTCCTTTTTATAATATGTTTTGTAAAGTTCCAGCACAATGTCATATGACTGCGTTCGATGCAGGTATTCTACATACTTGCAGCCCAATACATTAAACCATGGTATCTTATCCGTTGAGAATGCCGATTCTTCTGATTCTTCCAAAACATAAGATCTCCCAATAGACCATGGAAGTATTACATCTATATCAGTAAACATATCCTTTGTAAAGAATCCCATAATGAAGAAATTGACATATTGATCCATCTCCGCAAACAATTCTTCTAATTTTTCATTTTCCATAGAATTTAGAGCAGAAAAAAGATGCTCTTCGTAGATTTTTATGCTTTCTGGTTTTGAAAATTTTTCAAGCCTTGACCAGCTTTTTTTTGCTGCAATTCTTTCTGCATGCCTTCCATTGCATGATTTATCTTCTGTTCTATTCCCGAATTCATTACATTTTTCCCAGTCATCATTTTGTTCGCCTTTATTCGTTTTCGATTATATGACAATTTTACCGCTTCCCTTCTCTTTTTGACTACTATAAATTATTCCTATATATAGTCTGTATGATTTCTTATTTAAAAATAAATTCTGGACAAAATCTGGAATACGGATCAGTCCGCATAAAAAAGAAGCCCCCATTACCCTCATATAGGACAATGAAATATAAAAGTCCTATATGGGGGTATTTTCATGTTCAGAAAGAGTAAGATAGAACCAGTAGAAAAAGTAAAAATAGTCGAACGCTACCTTGCAGGAGAAATTGGCATACGGCAAGCAGGAAAAGAATTGGGAGTTGATCATCATAGTATTCGAAATTGGATTTCTATTTATCAGTATGATGGACCAACTGGATTACTCAATCAACCGAAAAACAAATCTTATTCAAAAGATTTAAAAATATCTGCTATAAATGATTATCTTATTAGAAGGATCTCTTCAGGATATTTGCACAAAATACGGAATTCGTTCACACAAACATCTTTCCGATTGGATTAAGGTGTATAATTCTGGTGGAATATTAAAAACATCCACTGGAGGTGCTTACATGAAAAAAGGCAAAGAACACTACACTTGATGAGAGATTAAAAATAGTAACAGATTGTCTTGCAAATGATAAGAATTATGGTGCAATGGCACTCAAATATGATTGTTCCTATCACAAGTTCGCAATTGGGTAATACGATACGAAAAGATGGGTCAAGCGGGTCTGGAAGACAGACGTGGACGTCGTATAGCTTCTCTTCCAAGCAGAACACCTGAAGAAGAGCTACGTGACAAGATAGCTGAACTGGAAAGAAGACGAAAAACCGAATGAAAAGTGGCTTACAGATGTTT
>VOFI01003971.1_pt1 | contig 32651 bp, 62 predicted proteins | sample 5384131 | NCBI WGS metagenome assembly VOFI01 (sample SAMN12384728, study PRJNA508395) | human gut metagenome | isolation source: healthy gut H | host: Homo sapiens
GCCGGTGAGATGGGCGATACCCATGCCGGCCAGCAGGACGAGAAGTACATCAGCCAGACCAACGACTGGCGCTACTGCCACGACTGGATGCAGCAGCCTCCCACCCGTGAGAGCTGGGCGGGCTTCCGCACCAAGCCCTTCGAGTGGTTCAAGGAGGTGGAGGCCGGTAAGGAGGTCAACCCCTTCGACCCCAACAAGAAGGTCTCCCCTATCGCCCGGAGAAGAAGGACTGATTTTCCTTTCTCTGTACCGCAGACCGGAGGCTCAGCCAGGCTTCCCCCGGCTCCAGAACGCCTACGGCTTCACCAGCGCTACGTGTTTGTCAGCGTATTCGCCGCCTGCAACATGGCGGGCCGCTTCCTGTGGGGCAGCCTGTCTGACCGACTGGGCCTGCGCCGTGTGATCACGGCCGTGTCGGCGGTGTGCATCCTCGCCATGCTGCTGCTGACCCTTTGCCACGCCACCGTTCCCGCCGTGATTGCCATGGGTGTGGCGGCCAGCTGCTACGGCGGCTTTGCCTCCGTCCTGACGCCGCTGACGGCGCAGGTGTTCGGCAGCAAATATATCACCGAGAACTACGGCGTCATGTACATCGTGTTCGGCTTGGCCAGCCTCATCGGCCCGGTGCTGGCGGTGCGTCTGCGCACCCGGACGGGGCCTATACGTGGGCCTTTGCCGCCAGACCATCGCCATCGGCGGCCAGACCGGCCACTGGATGCCGGAGCGGCTCATTGACTGTATTCTGGAGAGCGGCGCCAGGCATCTGACCATCTACTCCATCGACTCCAGCGACCCCCGGCGTGGGCATTGGCCGTGCCTTCGGCATGGGCGGGGCCACATCTGGTCAACGGGGCCAAGCAGGTCATCGTGGCCATGTGGAGCTGTGCGCCAAGGACGGCTCCCCAAGCTCGTCAAGGAATGTACCCTGCCCCATACCGGGCGGCGGTGCGGATCATATCGTCACCGAGCGGTGCGTCATCGATGTGACGGCCGGAGGGGCCGCCGCTCATTGTCTCTCCGGAGCTGAAAGAAATGGAGGAAGATTGCTAATGGGACAGTTTGACCATGTGGTGGTAGTGGGCTACGGCCGCCCGCCGTTGCAAAATCAGGAAAAAAGGGCGCTCTGCGGAATATGCATCCGGTGACCATGGGCGGCCTCACCCATAAGGGGCGTGCTGGAGAAGGTTCCCCAGCTGCCCGTCGATCGGATCGACGACCTCATCGTTGGCTGCGCCATCCCGGAGCGCAAGCAGGGCTTCAACATGGCCCGGCTGGTGGCCGCCCGGGCCGGCCTGCCGGATAGCGTCTGCGGCATGACCATCAACCGCTTCTGCTCCTCCGGCCTACAGGCCATTGCGCTGGCAGCAGGCCAGATCGCCTGCGGCGTGGCGGGCGTGGCCGGCGGCGTGTCCAACCGCTGCCCGGTGAATCTGGATATCAGCGATACCTTCGATGCCCTCGCCCACGTCGCTGTCCCAGCCCTTTTCCAGTTTGGCCACCTCACGGTGTCAGGGCGGGAGACGGCCCGGGCGGCGGCCTCAACCTCTTTCGTCGGTGGCGTCCGGGCGGCCGTAGCGGATGTTCTCCCGGACGTGCCGGAGAACAGGTGGGGATTCTGCAGCACATAGCCGATGTTGGAGTGGAGCCACAGCTGGCTGCGCTCCCGGTAGTCCTGGTCAGCCGATGAGGACGCGCCCGGCAGGGCTCGAAGAACCGGCAGGCCAGGTCTTCACCAGGGTGGGATTTGCCCGCGCCGGTCTCGCCCACAATGGCCACAGTGTGGTGCCCTCGCGGCACGTCCAGGCTGAAGTGCTCCAGCACGTTCTCGGCGCCGTCGGGGTAGCGGAAGGTCAGACGCCGTTGAACATGCCCACAAAGGCTTTTGTAGGGGGACAGCAGGAGGGCGGCCGCTTCCGAGATTTGGATGTCAAAGGATTTGGTATATTCTTGCTCGTCAAATGCAGCCATTAGGCATGACCTCCTTCCGCCAGCAGCCGCCGGTCGTCGCTGCTCATTTGAATGTCGTAAATGTCTTTGTAGATGCCGGGGCGGGAGATGAGCTCCCCATGGGAGCCCAGGTCAAGCCACACGGCCTCCCTCAGGACCAGGATCCGGTCTGCCTGCATCAGGGTGGTCACCCGGTGGGAAATGAGGATCACCGTAGCGTCTCCCAGGCTCTGGCGGGCGGCGCGGATTTTGGTGTCGGTCTCTGCGTCCACAGCGGACAGGGAGTCGTCAAAGACCATGATAGGCGCTTGCTGTACCAACATGCGGGCAATGGCCACCCGCTGCTTCTGGCCGCCGGAGAGTCACGCCCCGCTCGCCCACCACGGTTTCATAGCCCTCGGGGAACTCGGTGATGGCTTCGTCCACGCAGGCGATGGAGGCGGCCCGGCGGAGTTCGGCTTCCGGCGCCTGGGGCTTGGTGGGCTGCAATGTTCTCCCGGATGGTTTGGGAGAAAGAGGAAGGGCTCCTGGAGCACCAGGCCGATTTGCCTCCGGAGGCTCTCCCGACTCATCTGGCGGATGTCCACGCCGCCGATGGTGATGCGTCCCTGCCCCTCTGGCGGGTCGTAGAGCCGGTCAGGAGATGGACCAGGGTGCTTTTGCCGGAGCCGGTGCCGCCCAGAATGGCGAAGGTCTTTGCCTTGGGTGATGGTGAAGGACGTCCTCCAGGACCGGCTGCCCCTCATAGCCGAAGCTCACATGGTCGAAGACAATGTCTCCGGTGACGGCTTCCAGAGCATCTGGTGCGTCGGCTTCCTCCTGAGCCTGGAGGATATAGCCCACCCGGTCAGGGAAACGCCTGCCTTACTCATGTCAGAAAGGACCCGCCCCAGAGACCGCACCGGCCAGGCCAGGGCTTCGTTGTATGTAATGAACGCCAGGAAAGCGCCCAGGGTCATGCCGCCCCGGACCGTCTCTACGGTGCCCACCAGAATGATTACCATCACCTGCAGGCAGGTCAGGAGGGTGCCGGAAGCCCAATAGATGGACAGGAGCTTGCCCAGGCGGATCCACAGCTGGGAAAACCGGTCGTTACGCTGGTTGAACCGGTCCACTTCATATCGTTCCCGGCCGAAGGCGCGGACCACCGGACGCCGGTGAGGTTCTCCTGGGCGCAGGTGGTGAGCTCGCCCTCTGCCTCGTCGGCTACCTGGAACCGGGAGGAGATTTTCTTATAAAATACCCCGGAGGACAGGCCCACAATGGGGATGAACAGCACCGCCACCAGGGAGAGCTTCACATTCATGGAGAACATGATGGTGAGGTACAGGGCGATGAGAAAGACGGTACGGACCACTTCCACCAGCTGGTTGCACACGAAGTTGCGAATGACATCCACGTCCGAGGTGCACCGCTGGATGATCTCGCCGGTGGAGTGGGCGGTGTGCCAGGCGTAGGTCAGGTGCTGGATGTGCCGGTACAGGTCATCCCGAATCCCTTTGACAAACCGCTCAGAGCCCTTGGAAAGATGGATCTGCTGGCCGTAGCTGCAAAGCCCCCGCAAAACGGCTACCACCAGGACGGCGGACGCCGCAATCCAGAGAGCCTGGATGGGATTGCTCCGCAGTGCGTCCAGTGGCAGAATCCGCTGGAGCGCCTTGGGCAGCGCCACCGGCTCGGTTCCCAGGATGGAGTCCACGGTGATCTTGATGATCTGCGGCATCAGAGCGTGAAGCATCATGCTGAGACAGGCGCAGAGCAGGGCGATGGCAAAGTAGCCCAGGCAGCGCCGCAGAATAGCGGAGAATCAGGCCGGTCTTCTCCCGCCGGGACAGTTTGAATGGTGTTTCCATGTGATAGATTCCCTCCTTTGGTGTGATTCTATGAAAAAAGCGCCCCTCCGACCAGAGGGCGCTTTCATCCCATGTTTCAGACTGGGCCTAGCCCATTCCACAGGCGCGCAAAAAACCCTCTGGTGCCGGACATACAGTCCCCCAAAGCCAAATACCAAAACGATGTTACGAACAGTTACAACCTGGGTCATCTTGCGCGCCTCCTTTCGTTAATATGTTTGCTCTGATTGAGCAACACGCTTAGTATATGACCTGTGGCAAATCTTGTCAAGAGTTTTTTCGTCTTTGCCAGATTTTGCTGTTTAGGCGGGCTGGGCACATGGAGGAGGCTACACGGTTTTTGCAGATTCTCTGTGAAAAGCGAAGTTTTCGGAAGGAAGTCAGATATGTAGGTTTGTCAATGATGTGTTACAGACTTTTGGTAAGAAAAGAGGACAGATTTGGGGGAGTTCCAGTTGAGCGGTCGCATGGGGAAATTGTTATACTGCCTTTGTCTGACCGCCAACTGCTTTTGAAAATCAGCAAAGGAATAAAAGGTGTGGTAGGCATAGAATTCCTCATTGTCCTTTCTATGGCTACGCTCAACCTTACCGTTGTGCCTTGGGGTGTAAGGCTTAATCAGCTTGTGCAGGATGCCAAGCTCTTCCAGAGTAGTTTCGAAGAGGGTTTTCTTTTTGGTGGCCTGGGAGTTCAGGCGGTTGGTAAACTCTGAGCCATTGTCCGTTTGGACACATTCTATGGCATAGGGAAAACGTTTGACCACATGCTTGAGGAACTGTGTTGTGGTGTAGGTGCTGAATTCATCAAAGGCCTCCAAATAGCGAAAGCGGCTATACTCGTCCAGGAAAGTAAACTGATAGAATTTCTGTCCCTGGGCTTCGCCAACCAGACAGGCGGTGGGAACATATTTGATATCAATTTGCACCCGTTGGCCTGGATATGTCATTTTTCGTAAGGTTTTTGGATATACTTCGGATTTGGAAGCTTCACAGCCATACCACCGATTCGGCGCAGGACACGGTAAAGTCCGGAGATGGATCTGGAGTAGCCGCGCTGGCGGCAACCCAGAACACCACCAGGCCGGTGTTGGGGTTTCTGCGGCGCATATTCTGAATCAGCTTCAGTTCCCCATCTGTGTGCTGTTTTGGATGGCTGTGAGGCCTGTGAGAGCGGTCAGCGAGGGACTGAATAGAACCGTCATACTTTTTGCGCCAACGATAGATGTTCTGCCTGGAGGTCTTATAGCGGATGGCGGCTTTGGTAACGCCGTGTTTCAAAGAATATTCAATAGCCGCTTGCTTAAAGCGCATATCCTGTGTTATCTTATTCATGGCGGATAGGGTGGCACCTGCCTTTCGGTTTTGTCTGAGCAACTCAACCTTAACACAGGCCATCCCTATTTGCCACCTTTTTTTTTCTTTCAATCAGAAAAGCGCCGCAGGCATTGGCGAAATAGTGCTGTGGGAATGTGTGTAAACCGCTCCGCGGTTTTCCACATTTCCATAGCTCCCCTCGCGTCACACATCATTGTAAATCTACACCTGGCTGCACTGGCCGGGCTGCGACTTGGTTGACTTTTGGGTGCGGGTCGCGTATACTAGATTTGATTTATAAAATGGATGCTTTTGGGCAAGATGCCTAAAAAGTACAGCGAGGGTACCTATGGCAAGGAAAAAGGCATATGATAATACCTCCATCTCCATGCTGAAAGACGAGGAGCGGGTGCGGAAGCGGCCTGCGGTGATCTTTGGCTCGGATGATCTGGAGGGGGTGTAAACATGCGGTGTTTGAGATTCTCTCCAACGCCATCGACGAGGCGCGGGAGGGGTATGGCGACCTGATTGTGGTCACCCGGTATGAGGACCTGTCCGTGGATGTGGAGGACTTTGGCCGGGGGCTGTCCGTGGATTGGAACGAGAAGGAAAAGCGGTATAACTGGGAACTGGTGTTCTGCGAGATGTACGCCGGCGGAAAATATGACGCCGGTGGCGCAACTATGAATTTTCTCTGGGCCTCAATGGCCTTGGCACCTGTGCCACCCAGTATGCTTCCGAGTATTTCGACGCCGTCATCCGCCGGGATGGGCACAAATACAGCCTCCATTTTGAAAAGGGCCGGAATGTGGGCGGCCTGAAGAAGGAAGCGACGGACCGAAAAAAACAGGCTCCTACTTCCACTGGAAAGCCGGACCGGGAGGTTTTCACAGAAATTGATATTCCCGCAGAATACTTCCAGGATGTGATCCGCCGCCAGGCCGTGGTGAACAAGGCATCACCTTCCGCTTCCGCAACCAGGTGGCGGGGAAGTTTGAGGTGACGGAATACTGCTACGAACACGGCATCACCCAATACCTGGAGGAGCTCACAGGGGACGACGCTTTTCACCATGCCCGCCTACTTTGAGGCGGAGCGCCGAGGCCGGGACAGTGAAAACCGGCCGGAAATGAAACTGAAAATCACAGCGGCCTTCTGCTTCTCCAAGCGGCTGAGCCATGTGGAATATTACCACAATTCCTCCTGGCTGGAGCATGGAGGTTCGCCGGATAAAGCGGTCCGCTCCGGCTTTGTCTCCGCCTTTGACAAGTACATCCGGGAGACAGGAAAGTATACCAAAAATGAGTCCAAGGTGCTCTTCCAGGACATTCAGGATTCCCTGGTTCTGGTGACCAACTGCTTCTCCACCCTGGCCAGCTTTGAAAATCAGACCAAGAAGTCGGTGAACAGCCGATTCATTCAGGAGGCCATGACCGCCTTCTTCCGGGAGAATCTTCAGGTCTGGTTTCTGGAGAACAAAGGGGAAGCGGACCGGGCGGTGGACCAGATTCTGGTGAACAAACGCAGCCGGGAGACGGCGGAAAAGGCGAAAATCTCCATCAAAAAGAAGCTCTACGGCTCCATGGACATCAGCAACCGGGTCCAGAAATTCGTGGACTGCCGGAGCCGGGATGTGGAGGGCCCAGCGCTGGGCTCCTCTGTCCCGGGATGCGGAGTTTCGGGGAATTATGCCGGTCGGGGCAAGACTGCCTGAAGGCAGACTGGGATTTTCAAAAGTGAGATCATTACGGATCTGCTGAAACTGGAGGTCAGCCAAGCCAAGACCTGGTTTGCCTATAACGAGGCGGAAAAGGTGCAGATTCTCAAGGGGATGGAGGGGAAAAAAGCCCATCCTGAACCGCTCCAAGGGCCTGGGCGAGAACGACCCGGAGATGATGTGGATGACCACCATGAATCCCGCCACCCGGCGGCTCATCAAGGTCATGCCCGAGGACGCAGAGCGCACAGCCTGGTACTTTGACATGCTCCTGGGCAACGGCCTCAGCGCCCGCAAGGATTTTATCGCAGAAAATGGCCAGCGCTATTTGGAGCTGGCAGACCTCTCTTAGGAAGGGGTAACACATGCCAAGAAAACGAAAAAGACGAGCAGACAGGAAAGCGGGAGGTGGCCGGTGTAATGGGCCTCCGGGGGTCGGTGGAGGAACAGCCCATCACCGATACGTTGGAGCTCAACTACATGCCCTATGCCATGAGCGTCATCGTCTCCCGGGCCATCCCGGAGATCGACGGCTTCAAGCCCTCTCACCGCAAGCTCCTCTACACCATGTATCAGATGGGCCTCTTGAACGGCGGACGGACCAAATCCGCCAACATTGTGGGCCAGACCATGCGGCTGAACCCCACGGAGATGCGGCGATTTATGACACCATGGTCCGCCTGTCCGGGGCTATGGGGCGCTGCTGCACCCCTTTGTGGACTCCAAGGGCAACTTTGGTAAGGTCTATTCCGGGATATGGCTTACGCCGCCTCCCGATATACCGAGGCCAAGCTGGACGCCATCTGCCAGGAGCTGTTCCGGGATATGGACTTCGACACCGTGGACATGGTGGACAATTACGACGGCACCATGAAAGAGCCCACCCTGATGCCCACCACCTTTCCCAATGTGCTGGTCTCAGCCAAACACCGGCATCGCGGTGGGAATGGCCAGCAACATCTGTGGCTTCAACCTCCAGGAGGTTTGCGTCACCGCCATTGCCCGGATGAAAAACCCGGACCATGACATTTTGGAGACCATGCCGGCGCCGGACTTCCCCACAGGCGGAGAGCTTGCTGTATGATCCCATGGAGATGCGTACCATATACAAGACGGGTCGAGGCAGCTTCAAGGTCCGGGCAAAGTGGCGATACCTGAAGGAGGAATCTCATTGAAATCTATGAGATCCCCTATACCACCACCGCCGAGGCCATTCTGGACAAGGTTTCCGAGCTGATCCGGGCTGGAAAGATCCGGGAGATCGGGGATATGCGGGACGAGACGGACCTGTCCGGCCTGAAGCTGACCATTGATCTGAAGCGTGGGGCCGATCCGGAGAAGCTGATGAAAAGCTCTTCCGGCAGACCACCCTGATGGATTCCTATCCCTGCAACTTCAACATCCTCATCGCCGGGATGCCCCGGGTTATGGGGGGGGGAGATTCTGGAGGAGTGGACCGCATGGCGCAGCCAGTGCGTGAAAACGCCGGGTTTACTTCCAGCTGGGAAAGAAGCGGGACAAGCTCCACCTGCTGAAGGGCCTGGAGCAGATTCTCCTGGACATCGACAAGGCCATCGCCATCATCCGGGAGACGGAGCTGGAGGCGGAGGTCATCCCCAACCTGATGATCGGCTTCGGCATTGACCAGGTCCAGGCGGAGTTTGTGGCGGAGATCAAGCTGCGGAATATCAACAAAGAGTACATTCTGAAGCGGACCGCAGAGACCGGCGACCTGGGCGGGAGATCCAGGACCTGGAGGAGACCCTGAAAAGCGACCGCCGGATTCGAAACATCATCATCAAAAAGAATTGGAGCAGGTCTCAAAAGTTTGGCCAACCCCGGAAAAAACGGAGATCCTGTACCACTGGGACACCGCTTCCGGGGATGAGATGGAGTGGAGGAGACGCCGGACTATCCCGTCACCGCCTTCGTCTCCCGGGAGGGCTATTTCAAGAAAATTACCCCCCAGTCCCTCGGGCCTCCAGCGAGCAGCGGTTCAAGGAGGAGACAGCCTGTCCTTCTCCCGGGGAGACCACCAACCGGAGAGATCTTGGTGTTTACCGACCGGTTCCAGTGCTACAAAGCCAGGCTCTCGGACTTTGACGACGGGAAGGCCTCCCAGCTGGGGGATTATCTGCCCACCAAGCTGGCCATGGAGCCGGGGAGAATGTGATTCAAGTGGTGTTCCCTGGGGAGTACGCCGGGTGGGTCCTGTTTTTCTTCGAAAACGGCAAGGCAGCCAAGGTGCCCATGTCTGCATATGACACCAAGTCCAACCGCCGCAAGCTCACGGGGGCTTATTCGGACAAGAGCCCCGTCCGGACCATTCTGGCGCTGGGAGGCGGATGAGGCGGTGGCTGTCTATTCCACCGATGGCCGGGCCATGATTTTCTCACGGCCCAGTTGATCCCCAAGACCACCCGGGCGACCCAAGGCGTGGCGGTGCTGACCCTGCGGAAGAAGGCGGCCCTGGACCGGGCGGCCCCCTGGGACAAAAGCGGCATTGTCAACCAGGCCCGGTACAAATGCCGGACCCTCCCGGCGGCAGGCGCCGTGCTGCGGCCGGAGGATTTGGAGGAGAAACAGATTACGTTGGATCTGGAACCGTGAATTCTGCGCCGAAGGCGTAAAACGAAGGGAGCGAATGTATGAAAAAACTCTGGTCTCAGTGGAAATGGCTGCCCATGGTGGTGGCCGGCTGTGCCATTTTTTCTCTTGGATTTGACCTCTTTCTGGAGCCCCATGATACCAACTGCGGCGGCCTGTCCGGCCTGGCGCAGGTGTGTGCGGCATGGTCTCGGACCGGCACGGTGGGCCTCTGGACGGCCGTCATGAATATCCCCCTGTTTATCATAGGGGGCAAAGCCATTGGAAAGCGGTTTTCTTTGGCTCCCTGGTGGGGATGCTTTCCATGGCCGGGTTTCTGGACCTGTTTGTGGCCATTCCTGCGCCCCAGACCGATCCGATTTTGGGTGCGTTGTACGGCGGCGTAATCACCGGCGTGGGGATGGGTCTGGTATTTCTGTCTGGGGTTTCCTCGGGGAACGGATATTGTGGTCCGGCTGGTGAAGCTCCGGAAGCGGGATATGCCCGTTGGGCGGATCTCTCTGTGTCTGGATGTGGCGGTGGCCCTGCTCACCGGCATTGCGTTTCATGATTTTACCCGGACGCTGTATGGCGGCATTGCCCTGTATATGAGCTCCAGGGTGATTGACGCGGTGATTTATCGCTTTGACTACTCCAAGGTGGCCATGATCATCTCGCCCAAATATGAGGAGATTTCCGAGGCCATTGACAGGCAGCTGATGCGGGGTGTGACCCTCCTGGACGGTGCGGGTTACTACAGCCGCAAGGAAATCAAGGTGATCCTGTCTGCCATCAAGCGGCAGCAGGTGACGGATCTGAAGGAACTGGTGACGGACATTGATCCCGACGCCTTCATCATCCTTCAGGAGGCCCATCAGGTCCTGGGAGACGGCTTCAGCCGCTATTCCAGAGACGATCTGTAGTGGTAAAACCCACCGGGGAAGGGGAGTGTGGACGAATGAGAGGAAAAATGGCGCTGCCTGTTCTGGCTCTGCTGTGTCTGCTCACAGGGTGCACGGCCTGGACGGGGGACAGCTATGTCTCTGTGACGCCCCACGCCGAGGGGCCGCCCAGACAGAGCCGGGGGATGTGGCAGAAGAGGCGCCAGTCAGGAGGAACTGACAGAGGTCCTGGCCCGGCTGGTGAAAAACCACACAGACCAGGCCACGGTGGATGTGAGTCAGTATGACGGCAACCTGGAAAAGGAACTGGACCTGGCCACCCGCGAGGTGATGGAAACCGACCCGGTGGTGGCCTATGCGGTGGAGGACATCCGGCTCCAGCAGACGGAAGTCGGCGTGCGTCAGATGGTGTCTGTGGAAATTCTCTACTCCCGGACCCAAGAGGAGATCCAGGCCATTCAGTCGGCCTGGGGGGAGAGCGGCATCAAAAATCGGGTCATTGGCGCGCTGGAGCGGGCCGAGCCGGCGATTACGCTGCAAGTGGCCAATTACCAACCGGTGAATTTGGACCGCTTTGTCCGGACCTATTACGAGGAACACCTGGAGACCATTATGGAGTGCCCGCAGGTGGTGGTCCAGGTCTACCCGGACCAGGGGAGCGAGCGGGTGGTGGAGATCCAGTTCCGGTACAGCATCAGTCAGGAGACCCTGCTGCAAATGCGCCGGGATGTGCAGGTGCTCTTAAACTCCGCAGCGGGCTATGTGGAGGGGCTGACCTCGGAGCAGGTCAAGGCCAACCGGCTGTATGCCTTCCTGCGTCCGCTGTTCGTCCAGAGCCGGCCCTCGGAGACCCCGGTGTACAGCCTCCTGTGCGTGGGAGCGGGGGGATAGCCGGTCTGTGGCCATGGTATACGGGCTGCTGTGCCGCCGGGCGGGGCTGGACTGCCAGGTGGTTTCCGGCACCAGCAACGGCCGGGAGTGGTACTGGAACATCCTCCAGCTAGACAGGGGTGTATTGTCATGTGGATGTGCTGACGGATATGGAAGGGGGAACGCTTCTGGCCCGGTATGACGAGGATATGGAGGGCTATGTGTGGAACACCAAAGAGCTGTCCGCCCTGTCCCAAGCCGGTACCCCTTCCCACAGAGGGGGGAGACCGAGCCGGAGCCAGAGGAGACCCAGGCCAGCCAGCCAACGGCCGAACCCAGCGCCCCGGAAGAGGATCCGTCACAGCCGGAGGAGACGCCGGGAGACTGAACAAGCTGGCCTGCACCCAGGAGGCCCCGCCTGAAAGCGCAGATGGAACTGCCCGGCGGGGAGCAGGAAATGGGATTGCCCTGGAAATTTGCCTGTTTCCCCTTTACAAAAGGGGTTTTCCCGGCTTATAATAGGCGGGATATGAAAAAGAATGTGAGCGGTGGCTATGATTGAATTTGAAGATTACAGACTGAAGTTGAACGATTTGAAGCCGAAGCTGGAGGCGCTGGCGGTCTCTCTCAATTTGGAGCGGGCCAGGAACGAGCTGGAGCGGTTTCACGCCATGCAGGAGGCGCCGGGCTTCTGGGATGACCCGGAGCGGTCTCAGAAAATCGTGGTCCAGGCCAAGCTCCTGGAGGCAAAGCTGGAGAAATACCATGCCATGACGGCCCAGCTGGAGGATCTTCTGACCATCTGCGAGATGGCGCTGGAGGAAAATGACGACTCCATGCTGCCGGAGCTCCAGGAGGGATTTGACCAGCTGGCCCAGCGCATGGAGGAAGCCCGGCTGGAGACGCTGCTCACCGGGGAATACGACGGCAACAATGCGCTGATGTCCTTCCACGCGGGAGCCGGCGGTACCGAGGCCCAGGACTGGTGTCAGATGCTCTACCGGATGTACACCCGCTGGGCGGAGCGCCACGGGTTCACCTATAAAATCCTGGACTACCTGGAGGGCGAAGAGGCGGGGCTGAAGTCTGCCGACATTATGATTGAGGGCCCCAACGCCTATGGCTTCCTGAAGGGGAGAACGGTGTGCACCGCCTGGTGCGGGTGTCCCCTTTGACGCCAATGCCCGGCGGCAGACCTCCTTTGCTGCGGTGGAGGTGATTCCGGAAATTACGGATACCTCTGACGATGTGGAGATCCGCCCAGAGGACATTGAGATGCAGGTCTACCGCTCCTCCGGCGCGGGTGGACAGCACATCAACAAAACCTCCTCTGCGGTCCGCCTGATTCACAAGCCCACAGGCATTGTGGTCGCCTGCCAGACGGAGCGGAGCCAGTTCCAGAACCGGGACACCTGTATGCGGATGCTCCGGTCCAAGCTGGTGGAGATCAAGGAGCGGGAGCATCTGGAGAAAATCTCCGATATCAAAGGGATCCAGCAGAAGATTGAATGGGGCAGCCAAATTCGGAACTATGTGTTCATGCCCTATACTCTGGTGAAGGATACCCGTACCGGCTGCGAAACGTCCAACGTTAACGGCGTCATGGACGGCGATCTGGATCCCTTTATCAACGCCTACCTCACCTGCATGGCCACTGGGAACTGGGTGACCAAGTAAAAAGCGGAATTTCGGCTTGCGCCGCAGAAGGAGACGGAATGACAACGAAGAAGGTTTACAGCGTGGCTGTGGGATGGCCGCAGGCGCGGGAAAGAGTACCATGGCCAGACAGGTGGCCCGGGAGTTGGGCTTCCAATATGTGGATACCGGGGCGATTTACCGCACGGTGGGTTACCATATGACCCTGATGGGCATTGGCCCCCAAGGACCGGGACGGGATCGAGCGGCTCCTGGACGATGTCAATCTGGAGCTTCGCTATGATGAAACGGGACTGCAGCATATGATTCTCAACGGCACGGATGTGACCGACGAGATTCGCACGCCGGAGATGTCCCAGGTGGCCTCTTTGATTTCTGCCCAGCCTGCAGTCCGGGCCTTCCTGCTGGATTTGCAGCGGGATATGGCGAAGCGATACAGCGTGGTGATGGATGGCCGGGACATTGGTACCGTGGTGCTTCCTCAGGCGGATGTGAAAATCTACCTCACGGCCTCCCCGGAGGTCCGGGCCCGCCGCCGGATGGGAGACCTGGAGGCCCAGGGTTGCGCCTCCAGCTATGAGCGGGTGCTGGAGGAGATCCGGCAGCGGGATCACCAGGATATGACCCGGCCCATTGCCCCCTGAAGCAGGCGAGAGATGCGGTGGTGCTGGACACCTCCAGCCTCAGCAAAGCGGAGTCCCTGGCGGCAATGAAGGCCATCATTCAGGGAGCGGATTGCACCATGAAGGTACAGGTTGGAACATATGCCGGCTTTGCTTCGGCGTGGACCGGGCGGTGCTTGGTGGAAGAGGCGGCAAAGGCCGGTGGAACCGTTGTGACCCTGGGTCCCATCATCCACAACCGCCATGTGGTGGACCGCTTTGCCCGCATGGGTGTGGAGGTGGTGGAGGATCCGTCTGCGGTCCCGGCGGGGAGCACGGTGATCCTCCGGGCCCACGGCGTCCCCCGGCAGGTGGAAGAGGCCCTGGCCCGGCAACCGGTCGGGTGGTGGACGCCACCTGCCCCTTTGTCAAGCGGATTCACCGGCTGGTGCAGGAGGCGGAGGCGGAAGGGCGAGTCCCCGTGATCATCGGGACCCGCACCCATCCAGAGGTGGTGGGGATTGCCAGCTGGTGCCAGCGGGGTGTGGTGTTGGAAAGTCCAGAGGAATTGGAACGCTGGGCGGCCTCGCCTGGGGTCTTTGCTGATTTGCCGATTTGCATGGTTTCTCAGACAACGCTCACGGCAAATTTGTGGAATTTGTGCCTCCAAATCGTAAAAAAAACAGTTTACTAACTTCCGAATTTTTGATACAATATGCAAAGCAACAGAATATCGGCAAAAAGAAGCGGCATACATGTCAGAAATCTGTCAAGCTATGGTTGTTGTGGGTGATGCCAAGAGTTCCAACACAAGCCGTCTTGCGATGATTTGCCGAGAGCACTGCGGAAAGGTGATCTTAGTGGATCAGGCCTCCCAAATTGAGCCTGATTTCTTCCGGGGTGTTTCAGATGTTGGAATCACGGCAGGCGCGTCGACGCCTGCGTGGATAATAAAGGAGGTCAACCACACTATGAGCGAAATTACGACAGTTGAAGCTGGTCAGGAACAGTCCTTCGAGGAGCTGCTGGAAGACTCCATCAAGACTTTGAATACAGGAGATAAGGTAACCGGCGTTGTTACCCACATCGGCGCCACAGAAGTCCAGGTGGACCTGGGCACCAAGCATGCTGGCTACATTCCCTGCGACGAAGTCAGCGCCGACCCCAATGTGAAGCCGGAAGAGGTCCTGAAGGTCGGCGACGAGATCGAGGTTTTCGTCGTTCGCGTCAACGATCAGGAGGGCACCGTGCAGCTCAGCAAGAAGAAGCTGGACGGCATGAAGGTCTGGGACGACGTGAACGAGGCCTGTGAAAACAAGGCCGTGCTGGAAGGCAAGATTACAGAAGTCAACAAGGGCGGTCTGGTTGCCAACATGAAGGGCATCCGGGTGTTTATCCCCGCCTCTCAGACCGGCATCCCCAAGGGCGGCGACATGAGCGGCCTGGTGGGTCAGACTGTGAAGATGAAGATTACCGAGGTCAACCGCTCCCGCCGGAGAGTCATTGGCTCCATCCGTGCCGTGACGGCAGAGGCCCGGAAGGCTACGCCATCGAGAAGATCTGGAACGAGATCGAAGTTGGCAAGAAGTACCATGGCGTGGTGAAGTCCCTGATGCCCTATGGCGCATTTGTGGACATCGGCGGCGTGGATGGCATGGTCCATGTGACCGAGCTCACCTGGGGCCGGATTAAGACCCCCGCAGATGTGGTGAAGGTAGGCGACGAGATTGACGTCTTTGTCCTCTCCTTTGATCCCGAGAAGCGGAAGATTTCTCTGGGCTGCAAGACGGCCGAGTCCAACCCCTGGAACCATTTCCTGGATCAGTTCTCCATTGGCGATGTGGTTCCGGCCAAGATTGTGAAGCTGATGACCTTCGGCGCCTTTGCCGAGATCATTCCCGGCGTGGACGGCCTGATTCACATTTCTCAGATTGCCGACCGCCGCATCAACAAGCCCGACGATGTGCTGAGCGAAGGCCAGGACGTGACTGTGAAGATCATCGACGTGGATGCAGAGAACAAGCGGATCTCTCTGTCCATTCGTGCTCTGCTGAACGACCAGGACGAGGCTCCGGTAGAGGAATAAGACAGACTACATGCCGGGGCTGACTCTTGCCAGCCCCGGTATCGTCGTTGAGGAATGAATGTTATGGTGAAGCACATTGTCATCTATCAGCTGCGGGAAGACTGCGACAAGCAGGCTGCGGTGCAGGAAATCTCCCAGGCGCTGGAGCCCCTGGTGGGTGTGATTCCCGGTCTCCAGTGGTTGGAGGTCTGCCCCACCTATCAGGGGGATGCAGACTATGTCCTGTACTCTGAATTCGACAGCGCGGAGGCTCTGGCCGGCTATCAGATCCACCCGGACCATGTGGCGGCCAAGGAAGTGGTCCATAAATACGTAGCTACCCGGATGTGCGGATTACGAATATTAAGTTTCTCTTTTGTGGGACAGGGAGGGAAGCCCCCGACCGCCCGCATCCCCTGCCTGCGCTTCCTGCGCAGCGATTCAATCGCATCAGTGCAAGGACTCGTACTTGCTGGATAGATCAAAATATCCTGCCCGTACGAGTCTTTTCTTTGTCTCCCCCACCGGGTAGAACATGGGTCTGTGGCTGTGGAGGTGGAGAAAAGCGGGAGTGTGAACATCGATCAAACCCCTGCATAGTAAGGCCCCATTACTTACATAAGGAGCTGTTTCCCTGTGAAAAACACCATACAAACAACAAACATCCGTTGGTTTTATCTGGCAGTGGGCACCTTTGCCATGCTGTTTGCAGGCATTCTCTATGCCTGGTCGATTCTGAAGGCGCCCTTTTTCCGGAGAATTTGGCTGGACGTCCTCGGAGCTGGCCTTCAATTTCACGGTTACCATGTCGTTTTTTTCTGCATGGGCGGCCTGTTGGGCGCTCAGATTTCCAAGCGCATGGGCTCCCGGTTTGCCATTTTGGTTTCCGGCGTCCTGGCAGCGGGCGGCTTCATCCTGACCTCCCTGCTGACGGGATCCTCTGTGTTCTTTTTGTACCTGACCTATGGGGTGTTGGCAGGCCTTGGCATTGGGATTTCTTACAATGTGGTGGTGGCGACGGTCAGTGCCTGGTTCCCAGATCAGAAGGGGCTGTGCTCCGGCTGCCTGATGATGGGCTTTGGGGCCAGCGCTTTGGTTCTTGGGAACTGGGCCAGCGCCATGTTTGACGGCGCCATCGGGTGGAGAAAGACCTATGTGATTTTGGGCCTGGCCTTGGGGGTGGTGCTGATCCTGGCGGGCTGGATTCCTGAAGCGGCCCGGAGCCGATCAGCCCCTTCCCCAGGCGGCAGCCAAAGAGTCGATCCAGATCCAGGACTTCACCACGAGGCAAAATGCTGCGCCGCCCCAGCTTCTGGATGGCGTTTCTTTATCTGGTGTTTCTGTCGCAGCTCCGTGATCAGCTTTGCCCGGGACCTGGCCCTGTCTGTGGGGGGCAACGGCTGGGCTGGCCACCTCCCTGGTGGGCATTCTGTCCATCTGCAATGGCCTGGGCCGGATGGTCACTGGCGCAGCCTTTGACGCGCTGGGCAGGAGAAAGACCATGCTCCTTGCCAATGGCCTCACCATCTGCGCCGCCGGGGCCATCCTCGTTGCCACATGCACCGACTCTCTGGTGCTGTGTGTTCTGGGACTGTGCCTGACGGGACTGAGCTATGGCTCCTGCTCCACCACCACGGCGACCTTCCCCTCCATGTTCTATGGCATGAAGCATTATCCCACCAACGTGGCCTGCATGACCTTCAACCTCATGGGCGGCTCTCTGGTGGCCACCCTGTCCAGCCTGCTGCTCACCGCCACGGGAGGCTACGTGGCGCCCTTCCTGCTTCTGCTGGGCCTGACGTTGGCGGCGCTGGGCCTGAATTTGGCAATCCGGAAGCCCTGATTTATTGACATTGACATTTTCGCCTGTGGTAGGCATTTCGAATTTGCCGATCATGGGCGGGAGAGGCAACGTGTATCTGCTGGGCGGACACATGGGTCCGCCCCTACGGCGAATGGCGAGAATGGGTGGAAAAGTCTGACACATTTTGTCATTTTTGTGTTCTACATTTGGGAAAAGGAGGGAGAATTTTACGGAAATGCCAAAGAATAAATTAATGCACTTGGCTAGCATTTTACCGTAGGGGCGGACCTGCGTGTCCGCCCGTGGTGGGCACCATCAATTTGCAGAAGATGTATGGAACACAAATCGTGTTGAAAAAAATCCGCCCTGTATGGTCCATAAAGGGCCATGCAGGGCGGACTTTTTGAAATGTATAAGGGGGCAGACTGGGTTCCCCTTTTCTGTGGCGGCCGCCGTATTACAGCTTCGTGACTGAATCGGCTGCGAGCGGCGTAGGTTGGACAGGAGCTTCGTAGAGGAGCATACCCCGTCCATTGTCATATTCGATTTTCTTCACAATGCGAAATCCCAGGTTCAGATAAATGCCCCGGACCACAGGTTCCTGGAGACCGGTGTCCAGGCGGATGTAGGAAGTGCCCCGCTGGGTGCAGGCGCGGCGGATGAAGGTCAGGAATTGCTGGGGAATGCCCATTCCGGCAAAGGGCCGGCGGACGCACAGCTTGTGGAGGTATGCGGCCTGGCCGTAAGGCGCGTCTGGCCACCACACCCGGTCCTGCCATTGCAAGATCATGCAGCCTGCGGGTTCCCCATTCAGATAGCCCACACAGAAGCTCTCCGGCGGTGCGTCGGGGTGAAAGCAGCGCCTCTGGGGTCAGCCAGTCCAGGGGCCAGACGCGCGCCCCCGGGCTTGCCCCCCCAGAGTGAAACCTCCCGCATGATTTCGATGGCCTCTTCCATGCGGCCGGTTTCCACGGTGAACATGGGTCATTCCCCGGGTCGCATGTGGATGACCTTGCCCATGTTCCACAGGGCGGCGGCGGCGCTCTGCCTCGTCCTGTTCTTCCGGGTTGGCGTATTCCCATAGGCGGTGTGGGCGCCGCAGTCCAGGCACTCCACGTATACGCACCAGCCCCTTTCATGGCAGAGGGCGCCTGTGCCCCGACAATCGGGGCATTCTTCCAACTCCAGAGGTTTGCGGTCGTTCATATTCAGTTCCTCATTTCTGATTTTTTGGCTGTCCATCCACGCCAGATAATCGTCGTAGGTGCCGATTCGGTCCACAATGGTCCCGTCAGGCTGGAAGGCAATGACCCGGTTGCAGACGGTTTGGAGCAGCTCGTGGTCATGGCTGGCCAGAAGCACCACGCCGGGGAAGGCCATGAGGCCCCTTGTTGACCGCCTGAATGGACTCCAGATCCAGGTGGTTGGTGGGCTGGTCCAGCAGGAGCACGTTGGCCCCGGACAGCATCATCCGGGACAGCATACACCGCACCTTCTCTCCGCCGGACAGGACGTTCACCGGCTTGAACACGTCCTCCCGGAGAACAGCATCCGGCCCAGGAATCCCCGGAGATAGACGTCGTCCTTCTTGGCGGAATACTGACGAATCCAGTCCACCAGCTCCATGGTGCGCCTTCGAAGTATTCGGTGTTGTCCTTGGGCAGGTAGCTGGGAGGTGGACACGCCCCACTTGACGGAGCCTTCGTCCGGCTCCCATTCGCCCATGAGGATTTTGAACAGGGTGGTCTGGGCCAACTCATTCTCGCCCACAAAGGCGATCTTGTCGGTTTTCCCCAGGGTGAAGTACACGTTGTCCAGGAGCTTCACGCCGTCTACAGTTTTGGAGATGTTCTTCACCGTGAGGATGTCTTTGCCCAGGTCCCGCTCCGGCTGGAAGCCCACGAAGGGGTAGCGGCGGGTGGAGCAGGGGATTTCCTCCACGGTCAGCTTGTCCAGCAGCTTCCGGCGGGCGGTGGCCTGCTTGCTCTTGGACTTGTTGGCGGCAAAGCGGGAGATGAAGGCCTGGAGCTCTTCGATTTTCTCCTGGTTCCGCTTATTTTTATTCTTCAGGAGGGATGCTGACCAGCTGGCTGGACTCGTACCAGAAATCGTAGTTGCCCACATACATCTTGATCTTGCCATAGTCGATGTCCACAATGTGGGTGCAGACGGTGTTGAGGAAGTGACGGTCGTGGGGAGACCACAATGACGGTGCCGGGGAAATCCAGGAGGAAATCCTCCAGCCAGTTGATGGATTCGATGTCCAGGTTGTTGGTGGGCTCGTCCAGCATCACGATGTCCGGATTGCCGAATAGGGCCTGGGCCAGGAGGACCTTCACCTTGATGCGGGGGTCGGTATCCGCCATGGCGTCTGCATGCAGCTCTGTGGGGACGCCCAGGCCCTGGAGAATCTGACTGGCGTCGGACTCTGCCTCCCAGCCGCCCAGCTCTGCAAATTCCGCCTCCAGTTCCGAAGCCCGGAGCCCGTCTTCGTCGGAGAAGTCGGGCTTTTCGTAAAGGGCGTCCTTCTCATTATAAGAGCCTGACCGACGCCTCCGTGGGCATGAACAAGGGCGATTTCCGTATCCTCATCACCCGCGATAAGGAAAACCGCATCCTGACCGTGGAGGATAACGGCATCGGCATGACCAAAGAAGAGCTGGAGCAGAATCTGGGCACCATTGCCCACTCCGGTTCTCTGGATTTCAAGAAGGACAACAAGGACGAGAACATCGACATCATCGGTCAGTTCGGCGTGGGCTTCTACCCTTTATGGTGGCCGATAAGCTGACGGTTATCTCCAAGGCTTATGGCTCGGACGAGGCATGGCAGTGGGAGTCCTCCGGTGTGGACGGCTACGAGATGACCCCCGCCCAGAAGGATACCGTGGGCACCCAGATCATCCTGCACATCAAGCCGGATACTGAGACGGACCACTACGAGAACTTCCTCGATGAGTACGGCATCGTGGCCATCGTCAAAAAGTACAGCGACTATGTGCGCTATCCCATCCAGATGGAGCGCGAAAAGAGCCGTCAGAAGCCGGAACCGGACCCCAAGCCCAAGGACTACAAGCCCGAGTGGGAGACCTACACCGAGCTTGAGACCCTGAACAGCATGGTGCCCATCTGGAAGAAGCAGAAGAGCGAGGTCACCGATGAGGAATACGCCAGCTTCTACAAGGATAAGTTCGGTGATTACGCTGACCCCGCCCGGGTCATCGTGAGCCGCACCGAGGGTACTGCAAATTATAATGCCCTGCTTTCGTGCCCAGCCACCGCCCCTACGACTTCTACACCAAGGATTACGAAAAGGGTCTGGCCCTGTACGCCTCCGGCGTGCTGATCATGGAAAAGTGCGCCGACCTGCTGCCGGATTACTTCAGCTTCATCAAGGGCGTTGTGGACAGTGAGGACCTGAGCCTGAACATCAGCCGCGAAACGCTGCAGAAGGACAACCAGCTCAAGCTGATCCACAACGCGCTGGAAAAGAAGATCAAGAACGAGCTGCACTCCATGCTGGTCAACGACCGCGAAAAGTACGAGGCATTCTGGAAGGAGTTCGGCCGCCAGATCAAGTTCGGCGCTTACTCTGATTACGGGATGCACGCTGAGCTGCTGCGCGACCTGCTGCTGTTCTGGTCTGCCAAGGAGCAGAAGATGGTCACCCTGCAGGAGTAATGACTGGGAAAAACCGGTCTGTGTGTTTGCCGCAGGGGAGTCGTTTTTCCAGTTGCGCTTTGATGGCATATGTGATAAACTGGTACCATAAATCTATTATGTGCGAAATAGAAGGGGAGTGCCTTATGAACTACCGTTATGAGATGACGTTTTCTGACTTAGAGGAGGCGCTTTCGAATCCGGCCGGGATCGCCATTGCTGGGATGGGGCTACTGGTTGCGTTTGTAGTACTGGCGTGTTTTGTCGTCATGTATGTCTTCCAATCCATAGGCCTGTACACCATTGCCAAGCGGCGGGGATTGCCAACCCTGGCCTTGCCTGGGTGCCAGTGGCCTATTCCTGGATTCTGGGCAGCGTTTCGGACCAATATCAATATGTGGTCCGGGGAAAGGTCTGCAATCGCCGGAAGATTCTGCTGGGTCTGGCCATTGCCGGCTTCTTCCTGGGCCAGTCAGGGGTGTTGTTCCTGGCCAATTATACCACGGTTTTGGATGCGTTTGATTGGGACGCTTTCTATTTTGGGGTGGGTGTGGGCCGATCTGCCGTTGCTACATTGGCGGGATTGGTGGCGGCAGCCTTGGCGGTTTACCAATATATCAGCCTGTACGATGTGTACCAGTCCTGCAATCCCCAGAACAGTGTGGTCTTTCTGGTGTTATCTGTGGTGTTTCCCTTTTTGACTCCGTTTTTCCTGTTTGCAGATCGGAATCAAGAGCGTGGAATGCCGCCCCGCCGGGATTCTGTGCCACCTGAGCAGGGCCCCAGGCGCCGCAGTGGGAGGCAAAGCCATCGGCAGAGGAGCCCTGGCACACCCCGGACCAGGATCATCCGGTAGAGCCGTAATCAGAGAGGAGAAATTGGTATGAGAATGCATGGGACGTATTCTCCCACATCCGAAGAGATGGTGTTCATTTTGCAGACGACCCTGGCATGGCTGTTCATTTGCCTCGCCATTGGCGTGGCCTGCTATGTTCTGCAGGCGCTGAGCCTCTATTCTCTGGCTAAGCGGCGGGAAATCAACAAGCCTTGGCTGGCCTGGATCCCCCTGGCAAACGCGTGGATTTTGGGCAGTCTTTCGGATCAGTATCAGTATGTGGTGAAGAAAGGTCAGAGCCGCAGAAAGGTGATGCTGGGTCTGTCCATTGCCAGCTGTGTGGCGATGGTGGGGTATCTGGTTTGCTTCATTGGCATGGTCAGCCGGGTGATTCTCGTGGATGGAGAGCCAGACGGAATTTTTGCGGCTTGGTTCCTGGCGGCTATCTTTGCTGGTTCAGGCGGCGCTCATTTTGCTGATTCTCTATACCGTGTTTCACAGCATCAGCTTGTATCAGGTTTACAAATCCTGCAATCCGGATACGGCGGTGGTCTTTTGGTGCTGTCCATTCTGATTTCTGGGATCCAGGCCTTCTTCCTGCTGGCAGACCGGAACCTGGACCGGGGCATGCCCCCCAGACGGCAGCAGGTGCAGCCTCTGCCGGAGACGCCCACTGCACAGGCGACTGTGGATCCGGAAGATTCGGATGACACGGCTCCAATGTAACATCAAAACGACGGGGGATCTCTCAGAGATGAGATCCCCCGAATCTTAGGCGACTTTTTCAAACAACGGCTTTTTCCACCCGCTTGTATAGCAGCAGGGTGAGCAGAGACCACAACCGCCTTGAGCAGATTGAGAGGAGCCACGGAGAAAAGCACCAGAGTGGATACAGAGTGAATGTGACCGTTGATGGCGCTGCCCATGGAGACGATCTGGTCGGGGAAGGCCGAAGAGAACGGAGAACTTGGGCAGCAGGTATACCGCGTGGAACAGGCTCGCCAAAGATGGTCATGATGACGGTCCCCAGGGCAAAGGCCCAGCAGGGCGGTCTTCTTGGTCTTCTTCACATGGTAGCAAATGGCGGCGGGGAGCACCAGGGTGCGAGCCTACCACAAAGTTGGCAAAGTCGCCGACGAAGGCGGTGGAGGTGCCTTTGACCAGCAGCTTCAGCAGAATTTTGAGTCCCTCACAGGCCACACCGGCAGAAGGTCCTAAGTAAAAGGAGCACAGCAGCACAGGCAGCTCGGAGAAGTCCAGCTGATAAAAACTGGGGGCCAGGAAAGGCAGGGGAAGTCCAGCAGGTGCAGGACCATGGCGATGGCGCCGCAGATGGCGATGAGGGTAATCCGCCGAGTGGGGGAGACCTTGCGCTTGTGGGGCAGGAAGTGCTCCGCAATCCGGGCCACGGCCACCAGGGCCAGGGCGATGAGGATGCAAATGAGGAGGAAGGACAGGTTTTCTTTGGCGTTTTCCAGGAGTTCTTTCAAGTGTATCACCTCGTAACAAAAATACGCCCGGAGAAATTCTCCGGGCGCGAAAATAAACGCACATAGACCAGTGCGCATCTTCTTCCATCCAGACTGTACTGTCGGTGCTGGAATTACACCAGCTCGGCGCTGCAAGCAGCGTTCGCGGACTCGCCCTGGGGCTCACCGCCGGTCGGGAATTTCACCCCTGCCCTGAAGATTTCCGTATTTTGTTGGGTCGGTGACACTATACCGCAGACCGGGTGGATTGTCAAGACCTTTTTTCTGGTATAATGGCGGTCAAACGGCTGTGATATGCCGGAATTTCTGTGTGCCGCTCCTGTGGTAGTGGCGCACGTTGGAAAGGGGGGGATACCATGGTCTGCGCCTTTACGGGGGGCATCGCCCGGAGAAGCGCCCTAGGGCAGCCGGGAGACGGATCCCCGGTGCTTTGCGCTTTGAAGATACAGCTGGATCGGGGGCTGTCGGGCGGCCTGGGAGGCAGGGGGGCTACGGTGTTTGCCTGTGGCCTGGCCCGGGGGTGCGATGTATTTTGCCGAGGCGGTGCTCCGGCTCCAAGAACAGGGAGCGGATCTCTCCCTGGAGGCCTGGGTTCCCTGCCCGGAGCAGCCGGGCAGGTGGCCGGAGGCAGATCAGGTCCGATACCGCGCCCTCCTGACCCGGTGCAGCCGGGTCCATGTGGTGGAACCGGCGTATACGCCGGGCTGTATGCTGCGCCGGAACCAAGCCATCTTTGCGGGCCGCTCACCGGCTGATCAGCGTCTACGATGGAACCGGCGGTGGGACCGGCGCGGCAGTGGCCTATGCCAAGGGCTTGGGGCTGCCGGTGGATGCAATCTGGCTGTAATCAGCCGGGCATTTCCAGGCCCTGGACCACGCCATTGGCCGAGGTGTCGGTGATGTCGGCTCCGATGACCTGATCCCGGTAGACCAGCAGCGTGGCATAGACCGGATCGGAGGCGTTGGGATAGTTTTTGATCTCATAGACATAGCGGGTAGCGGTTTTTCCGGCGTAATCGGTGAGGTTGAAGCCCTGGCTCATTTGAAGGGCGTTGTACCGGTCATAGACATCGGTGACCTCCGAAGGGATCCGGACCTGCTGGGTTTGGACCGGGGAATGAACGACCTCCCAGCCGTAATCGGTCAGGTATTGCACCCTGGCGTCATTGGTGGCGACGGAAACCGGCGCTCCTGAGGCGCTGCGGGGGTTCTCTGTGCCGCCGCCCTTGGCCAGGATACAGATGAGGACGATGAGTGCGGCCAAAGCCGCCAGAACCAGGATAGCGCGTTTTTTTATTGCCTTTTGCGGTCATCATGACCATAGCGATCCCTCCAGTTGTTTTGGTGGTACATCCTATGGCCTGGACCAGACGATTAGAACAGAGGGTGGGTACATGCTGCAAAGATTGGATAAAATCCTGGCTGGCTCCGGACTCCTGAGCCGCAGCCAGGCCAGGGAGGCCCTCCGGGCGGGGCGGGTTCAGGTCCATGGCGTTCCGGTCCGGGATGGGGCGGAGAAAGTGGATCCGGAGCAGGTGCAGGTGACCCTGGATGGGGTGGCAGTAACTGGGGGCACGGTGGTGCTCCTGCTGAATAAACCGGCGGGATATGTCACCTCCACCCAGGACCCCAGGGATCCCACGGTGATGGAGCTGCTGCCCCAGTCTACCGGCGGCGGGTCAAACCGGTGGGGCGGCTGGACAAGGAGACGGAGGGGCTCCTGCCTGACCGACGACGGCGAGCTGGCACACCGGCTGATCTCCCCGGTATCGGGTGCCAAAGCGGTACTATGCCCGCCACCAAGGGCAGGGAATGGGGAGGATGTGGAGGCGTTTGCCGCTGGACTGGTGCTGGGAGATGGGACCCAGTGCTTGCCTGCTAAGCTGGAGCCTCTGGGACCGGGCGAGAGCCTGGTCACGATTTGTGAGGGAAAGTATCATCAGGTCCGGCGGATGCTGGCCTCCCGGGGGATGCCAGTGACCTATTTAGAGCGGCAGGCAGAGGGACAGCTGACCCTGGATGGGGTCCTGCGTGGTCATTTTCGCATTTTGAGCGAGGCTGAACGCCGCCTCTTCGCATCCCCACGGACCGGCGGAAGCTTTTGGTCATTTTCTTTAAAAAAATACCCGCCGCGAACTGGGCGAAGTGCCTGAAAATATGTGATATTCCATAAAAAACCGGGTCCGTTTTGCAACAATTTGTCAAATGCCACTTGCAAAACGTGCCAAAACGGTGTATGATATTCTTTTTGCGATTTTGTGTTTACCGTTTTGATGCGAGGTGCAAGGAGGGGCGCCGCCATGTCCAATCGGATTTTTCAGAATGTGATCGTGCAACTAAAAGACGCCACAGACCGAGTTCTGGGCGTCATGGATCGGAGGGGATTGTCATCTCCTGCAGCGACACGAGCCTCCTGGGTGAGAGATGGCCAGACGCCGCGCTGAAGGTTGGCAGCTCCTTTGACGCCATGGTGGGCTTTGGAGGCAGTACCGTCAAAGCCATTGTGGGCAATAGCAACTACTATGAGTATGCGGTGTTCTCCGGCGGCGAGGATGAGATTGCCAGGAGCATGTGCCTCATGGCCTATGTGGCCCTGAATGATGCAAAGGTGTTCTACGAAGAGCGGCATGACCGGGGGACCTTTGTGAAGAACATCCTTACGGACAATATTCTGCCTGGCGACATCTATGTCCGCGCCAAGGAGCTGCATTTTTCCATTGACGCCCCCAGAGCCGTCTTCCTGGTCCGGCAGCTGGGCCATGGGGACGTGGCGGCGGTGGAGGTGCTCAAGGGAATTTTCTCAGACCGGCTTCAGGACTTTGTGCTGAGCATCAACGAGTCAGACATTGCGGTGGTCAAGCAGATCAATCCCAGCACCACTTCAGACGACCTTCGGCGGATGGCCCAGTCCATGGAGGATCTCTTAAAAACAGAGCTGTTCATCAAGACGGTGATCGGCATCGGCACCGTATCCAGCCACCTCCGGGGAGCTGGCAGACTCTTACAAAGAGGCCCAGACGGCCATTGACGTGGGCAAGGTCTTTGACACGGAGAAGACCATCATTCACTACGAAAATCTGGGCATTGGCCGGCTGATTTACCAGCTGCCCACCACCCTGTGCGAGATTTTCCTGACCGAGGTGTTCAAGAAGAACTCCATCGATTCCCTGGATCAGGAGACGCTGTTTACCATCAACAAGTTTTTTGAGAACAATCTGAACGTATCGGAGACCTCCCGCAAGCTTTTTGTCCACCGGAATACCCTGGTGTACCGACTGGAGAAGATCAAGAAGCTCACCGGGCTCGATCTGCGGCAGTTTGATCACGCCATTATTTTCAAGGTGGCCCTCATGGTTCGGAAATATTTGTCCTCCCGCGACATTCATACTGCCTGATTTCGGCAAATTATCTGGAGCGAAGGAATTATGATAGAATTTACAAATGTGGTAAAAGCGTACCACACCGGCAACAAAGCCCTGAAGGGGATCTCCATGCACATCGATGACGGGAGTTTGTCTTCTTGGTGGGTCCCTCCGGCTCCGGTAAGTCCACCATCATCAAGCTCCTGACCGGCGAGATCCAACCCACGGAAGGGAACGTCCTCGTCAATGAGTTCCATCTGGAGTCCATCCGCAGTCGGGAGATTCCCTATCTGCGCCGGACGGTGGGGGTGGTCTTCCAGGACTTCCGCCTGATTCCCAATAAGACCGTTTACGAAAACGTCGCCTTTGCCATGCGGGTCATTGGCGCCCGGGAGAAGGAAATCCGCAGCCGGGTCCCCTATGTGCTGGAGTTGGTGGGGCTGGAGAACAAAGGCCGCCGTCACCCCGGCGAGCTCTCTGGCGGTGAGCAGCAGCGGGTGCCCATTGCCAGAGCCTTGGTGAACAATCCTTCCATGATCCTTGCCGATGAGCCCACCGGCAATCTGGACCCGGCCCGGTCCTATGAGATCATGCTCCTGCTGGAGGAGATCAACAATCTGGGTACGACGGTGCTGGTGGTGACCCATGAGCGGGGAGCTGGTGGAGCGATTCACCAAACGCGTCATTGCCATTGACGATGGCAAGGTAATCAGCGACGGAATGGACGGGTATTATCACTATGAAGAGCAATAATTTCGGTTATCTGTTGAAAGAGGGCATTCAGGGGCATTTTTCCTCCACGGTTTTATGTCCTTTGCCGCAGTGTGTGTCACAGTGGCCTGCCTGGTCATCATTGGAAGCTTTTCCGTGCTCCTGTATAACCTGAACATCATGGTTGCAGAAGTGGAGCAGGATGCAGAGATTTTGGTTTACATCGACGAGAGCTTCACAGAGGCAGAGGCAAAAAAAGCGTAGGCTCCAAAATCAACATGATTGAAAAATGTACATCAAGCCACCTTCGTCAGCCGCCAACAGGCCCTGGAGGAGTTTGTGGCCAAGCAGGGGGGACGAGAGCGCGTTTCAGGGCATCCAGGCGGATGTTCTGCGGGACCGGTTCCCTGGTCACCCTGGAGGATAACAACAAAATGAAAGAGACCGTCCCCATGATTGAGGCGGTTTCCGGCGTGGCGGAGGTGAATGCGCCCTACCGCGTGGCGGAGGCGTTTGCCACCATTCAGCACATCCTGCGCATTGTTTCGGCTGCGGTGATTGCGCTGCTGCTAGTGGTATCGCTCCTTATCATCTCCAACACCGTCAAGCTTGCCATGTATGACCGGCGGGACGAGATTGCAATTATGAAGATGGTGGGCGCCACCAATTCCTTTATTCGGTTCCCCTTTGTGGTGGAGGGCTTCCTGCTGGGCATGTTTGGCGCAGCGGTGGCGTTCTTCCTGGAGTGGGGACTGTATAACGCCATGGTGGGCTGGATTGCGTCTGTGGATGCTCTGAATCTGCTGCAGTTTGTTCCGTTTATGGAGCTGATTTGGCCCATGGTGGCAACCTTCGGCGCCGCCGGCCTGTTTGTGGGTATTTTTGGTAGCTTTACCTCCATCCGGAAGTTCCTGGATGTCTAAAGCTGGAAGTACAAAGGAGGACAAAACACGATGAAGCGAAAAAAACTGGTGAGTGCCGTAGCGGCAGGGATGGCGATTCTTCTCATTCTGGCGCTGCTGCTGAGTCTGATTCCCGCCACAGTATTTGCCGCCAGCTCCTCGGACATCCAAGAGGAACTGAACAATTTGGAAAGCCAGGCCCAGGAAATTCAGCGGGCCAAGGAGGAACTTGCTCAGCAGCAGGCGGCCAATGCCTCCGATACCCGGGATGTGGTGTCCCGGAAGAAAGACATCGACCAGGAGATCAAAATCATCCACGATGAAATTGAAAACCTGAATGCGCAGATTCAGAACTACAATCAGCTGATTGTGGAAAAGCAAAAAGGAGCTGGACGACGCCCAGACCCGGCAGGCAGAGCTCAACCAGCAGTACCGGGTCCGCATTCGCACCATGGAGGAGAGCGGCAAGATTTCTTACTGGTCCGTGCTCTTTCAGGCCAACAGCTTCACAGATCTGCTGGATACCATCAACAAAATCTCCGAGATTGCAGCCCCATGACCAGGCTATGTTGGCAGAGTTGGACCGGGTTGCCCAGGAAATTCAGACTGCTCAGGCAGAGCTGGCCCAGGAGAAGTCCAACCTGGACGCCCAAAGACTGCTCTGGCAGTGAGCCAGGCGGAGTTGGACGAGAAGAGCGCAGAGGCAAACGCCATTCTGGCAGAGCTGACCGCTGACGCCGCCAAGTTGGACAGCCTCTATGTCTCATACGAGGACAAAGAAGCGGCGCTGACCGACGAAATTGCAAAAGAGGCAGGAGTACACCGCCGCTTTGGCGCAGGAAGAAGAGGCCAGAAGGCAGGAAGAGGAGCGGCGCAGACAGGAAGAAGAAAACCGTCGGCAAGAAGAGGAGAACCGCAGGCAGGAAGAGGGAAAACAACGGCGGCAGCGAAGAAGAAGAAGGCGGCGAGGCGGCGGCAGCAGTGGCAGCAGTTCGTCTTCCTCTGGATGGCTGTATCCTCCCCTACCGGTGGCTGTGACCAGCGCCTATGGCTATCGGGTGCACCCGGTGACCGGAGCTTGAGCTTCCATACCGGCGTGGACCTGGGCGCGGCGGAGGGCACGCCAATTTATGCCACCCGCAGCGGCACCGTGACCACGGCTACATACAGCGACGTCTACGGCAACTATGTCACCATCAACCATGGCGACGGCTATTCCAGCCTGTATGGGCATATGACCCACTATGTGGTTTCTGCCGGGGAGTATGTCTCCCAGGGTGAGGTCATCGGCTATGTGGGCAGCACCGGTCCACAGGTCCCCCATCTTCATTTTACCATTTATTACAACGGTTCCACCGTCAACCCCATGGATTATATTTAACGTTGCAGGAGGCTGTCTCATAAGAGGCAGCCTCTGCGAACTCATTTTCAAGGATGTGAACAGGATGTTTGAGAGATATTTAAACAACATTTGGCGCGCAATTACATATCTGATCGCTGCAGCGTTTGGCGCGTTGCTGGTATCGCTGTGTTTCCTGGATCGGCTGGAAACAGATGGGAGCAAACAGGGGAAGTTGTATCAGCTGCTGTCCATCATTGACCAGAAGTTCGTGGAAGATGTGGACCGGACTGCCCTGGAGGATGCCGCCGCCGAGGCGATGCTGAAGGCCACGGAGACCGATGGAGCTATTATATCCCCGCATCCGAGTATCAGGCCCACATAGAACGGAGAGACAATGTCTATGTGGGCGTCGGCATCACTCTGGAGCAGCGAGAGGATGAGACTGGGCTGGAGATTGTAGAATTGGCGGAAGGCGGCGGGGCAGAGAAAGCCGGGCTCCAGGTCCACGACGTGTTGGTTGGGGTGGACGGCCAAAGTTGCGCGGAATTGGGTGTGTCGGAGGTAACCCCTGGATCCAGGGGGAGGCGGGAAGCAATGTGGTTCTCACCGTAGATCGCAATGGGCAGGAGCTGGATTTCACCGTGACCCGGGGGCAGATTGAATTGCCGGTGGCAACCTTATGAGATGCTCCCTCTGGCGCCGGGCCTCATTACCATCGAGAATTTTGAAGCCAGAGCAGCAGAGGAGACCTTGGCAGCAGTGGATGCCCTGGTGGAGCAGGGGGCGAGCAGCCTCATTTTTGATGTCCGCTACAATCCCTGGCGGCTTTACCACCGAGTTGGTGGAGATTTTGGATGCGCTTCTGCCTGAGGGGCCGCTGTTTCGCACAGAGAGCTCCGATGGCCAGGAGGAGGTGTCGTACTCCGACGCCCGCTGCGTGGAGCTGCCGATGGCGGTTCTGGTCAACGAACACTCTTACTCAGCCGCAGAATTTTCGCCGCTGCCATGCAGGGAGTATGACGTGCGGTGATTGTTGGGGCAAAGACCAGCGGCAAGGGGGTATTATCAGCAGCTCTTCCCGCTGGTAGACGGATCGGCTGCGTCGATTTCCTTGGGGAAGTATTTTACGCCCAATGGTCGCAATCTGACAGGCATTGGCGTCACGCCGGATGTGCCGGTGGATCTGGATCAGGAAGTTGCCTACTACCTCTACCTGGGACAGTTGGATCATGAAAAGGATAACCAGCTGCAGGCCGCTGTTGCGGCTCTGAAAGAGGTCGCCTGAGGGCCCTGCCCATGGGGCGGAAAAACCTTGCCGGAAGTTGTATGTTTATGCGTAAACTGGGGCAATTTCTCAAATAGACCTTGACTGGTCTGAGAAAATCTTCTATAATCACAGGCGAAACTGAAATTTGTGGATGCGAATCCCAAGAAAGGGCTCGATTTGTTATGGCGAAGGAATTTAAGCTGACCGCTGCAAGAGTCAAAGAACTGGAAGAGGAACTGAACTACCTGAAGACAACCCCGCATGCAGGAGGTTGTGGAGGATATCAAAGAAGCGCGCTCCCAGGGCGACCTGTCGGAAAACAGCGAATAAGATGAGGCCAGAAATGAGCAGGCAAAGCTCTTTGGCCGGATTACAGAAATCGAAGACATTTTTGGCCCACGCCGTGATCATCGAAGATGACAACGAAGCCAGCGGCCGCATTGGCCTGGGCTGCACGGTCCAGATTCAGGACCTGTCCTCCGGGAGATTTTTGATTTCCGGATCACTGGCTCTCAGGAGGCCAACCCCATGCTGGGGAAAATGTCCGACGACTCTCCCTTTGGGCGGGCGCTTGTGGGCCACGGTCCCGGGGAAGTGGTGACGGTAGAGGCCCCTGCCGGCCGCTTTGAGGCCAAAATTCTGAATGTGACGAGATAATAGAATAGAAAACAAGATTTGAGAGGTTACTATGGGAAAGTTTGTACCCGCATCTGAGATGTCTCTGAGCGATCAGGTCCAGATCCGCCGGGAGAAGCTGGCGCAGCTCCAGGCGGAGGGGATGGACCCCTTTACGCAGACCAAGTATGAATTCGATTCCTGCAGTGCAGAAATCAAGGAGCATTTTTGAGTCCATGGAGGGCAAGCACGCTTCCCTGGCTGGCCGGATGATGAGCAAGCGGGGCATGGGCAAGGTGATGTTCTGCGACTTGCAGGATTATGCCGGCCGGATCCAGCTCTATGTCCGCATGGACGAGATGACCACACCCGAGTCCTATGAGCGGTTTAAGAAGCTGGACATTGGCGACATTGTGGGCGTCAGGGCGATGTCTTCCGCACCCAGAAGGAGATTTCCTCCGGGTCCATGAAGCCACCCTGCTCAGCAAGGCAGCTGGCTGCCCCTGCCGGAAAAAAGTTCCACGGTCTCACGGACCTGGAGACCCGCTATCGCCAGCGGTATGTGGACCTGATTATCAATCCCGAGGTGCGACGCACCTTTGAGTCGCTCAAATTCATCTCCTATGTCCGCCGGTTCCTGGATGGCCGGGGCTATATGGAGTGGAACCCCGGTGCTCAACACCATCTCCGGCGGCGCCACAGCCCGCCCCTTTGTCACCACCACAACACCCTGGACATTGCCATGTACATGCGCATTGCCACGGGCTGCACCTGAAGCGGCTGGTGGTGGGGGGGGCCTGGAACCGGGTTTATGAAATCGGGCGGATTTTCCGGAATGAGGGCATGGATCCCAAGCACAACCCGGAGTTTACTACGGTGGGCTGTATCAGGCCTACGCCGATTTCCACGATATGATGGATCTCTTTGAAGCCCTGCTTTCTGGTGCGGCCCAGGAGATTTTGGGGACCTACCAGGTGCGCTGGATGGGCGAGGATGTGGACCTGACTCCGGGCTGGCCCAGACTCACCATGGCAGAGGCCGTGCAGAAGTATCTGGGTGTGGACTTCATGTCCGTCTCCACAGATGCAGAGGCGGAGGCGCTGGCTGCCTCGGTGGGCGTGGAGTTGGGACCGGAAAGGACCACACCTGGGGC
>VOFI01002115.1_pt1 | contig 32647 bp, 44 predicted proteins | sample 5384131 | NCBI WGS metagenome assembly VOFI01 (sample SAMN12384728, study PRJNA508395) | human gut metagenome | isolation source: healthy gut H | host: Homo sapiens
ACCTTTGACGAACCGCTCGACCGTCGTTTGGTCGAAACACACTAAACTAATTTTTCTTTTTAATCAGGAACAGCAGCGTGGAAACTGCTGAAAACCATGTGTTCCAATGGAACACACGACTACAAAGGGGATAATTTTATGAAAACCGTATCTATCATCAACCTCAAAGGCGGCGTTGCTAAGACACTGACCACCGTCAGCATGGCCTATGCGCTGTCGCGCAGTATAATGCGCGTGTACTGGTCGTAGATAACGACAAGCAGGAAACTGCTCCAAGACCTTTGGCGTACACAGCTATGACCGCCAGAGCATTGCCGATCTGATGCTTGACCGCGATGCCGATTTGGCAGAGGTTATTCAGCACACCAAGTACGACCGCATTGATGTTATTCCGGCGAATATGACATTGCTCACCGCAAATATGCAGGTGATGATGGACAGCTCTCGTCCGCAGCAGACACGCCTGCGCACTGCACTCCGCAAGGTTGCAGACCTGTACGACTACTGTCTAATCGACAACGCGCCGGACATCAACATTTCGACGGTAAATGCTCTTGTTGCATCTGATGAAGCTGTTATTCCGGTCAAGATTGACAGCTACGCCTTTGACGGCCTGATCGAGCTGAAGAACCAGATTGAGATCACCCGCGAGGAACTTAATCCGGGACTGCGGCTTGCCGGTTGCCTTATCACCTGCTTCCAGCGTCAGGCCGGAGAGCAGACCGGCGAGGACTGGTTGCGTGAAAATCTGGATTGTCCCGTCTACAAGACGCATATCCGGTACAGCGGCAAGGTAGTTGGCAGCAGCTTTGAGTGCAAGCCGATTATCGAATACAGCAAGACCAGCGCCGCCGCGCGTGATTACCTCGATTTCGTCAGCGAGTTTCTGTCCGCAGAGAAAAGAGGTTGAGTGATATGGGATTTTCTATTACCGATATGCTGAACAAGGATACCTCTATGGCAGCTGCACCTGTTAAAGAACATACCATTGAGCGTATCAGCTACTCCAAGCTCGTCCCCAGCGAGGATAATTTTTACTCAATGCAGGAGATCGAGGAACTGAAAAACCGCTATCGAGCTTGCAGGCCGCGTGCTGAACAACCTCGTCGTTACTCCGTTGGAAGATGGCAAATATAAAATCCTGTCCAGCCACCGCCGCCACAGAGCGGTCGGTATGCTGTTGGACGAGGGCAAGACAGAGTACGAGTTTCTGCCTTGCTCCGTAGAACAGATCGAGGACGCCGACCGCGCCGTGCGCGAACCGGTGTTGCTCATCGCCGCCAACTCCCAGCGCGTGAAAACCGCATGGGACAAGCTCGAAGAAGTCCGCCGTATGCGCGACTTGCAACGACAGGCTAAGGCAGAGCGAGGCCTGAACGGTCGTGTACGCGATCTGGTCGCACGCAGTCTTAACATCAGTTCCAGCCGCGTAGCCAAGTATGACAGTATACTGAACAACCTCATTCCCTCTTTAATGGAAGAAATTAAGGCTGACAATCTGCCGATTTCCACTGCCTATGAGCTGAGTAAGCTGAATACAGAACAACAGCAGGCTACATTTACCTGCTTTGTGCAAACCGGTAAATTGCCGACCGGCGATGATGTGTTCCAGTCGAACACGCCTGACACCACCGCACAACCGGAAGTATCTGCTCCGCAGTCGGAGAGCACACCGGCAACGCCGCAGACGGACAATGTGTTCCCATCGAACACGCTGCCTGGTGATGCAGCACGACTTGTCCAGCAGCTTACCTGTCTGCCGGATAACAAGCTGCCACGCCTTGCAAAACTGCTCGGCACCAGCACCGCGCAGCTTACCGCTGACCTCAACGCACTGAACAATTTATATTAAACCACGAGCCTTGCTCGTGGTCATGCGCCGGGAGCGCAGGAAACGATCTATCCCCTTGTTGACTGCGTTTTCCAAGCCCGGCGTATGACCATGTGCAAGACTATAATACTATGAGGAGGACAACAACCTATGGAAGTACGAACCGATTTCCCTTCAAGTATGTACCACACGAAACTTCAGTGGGCGCAACTTGGCAAGGCTCTCAATGCTGATGCAGTAGGAATCGAAATGTGGGTCAATTCCTGCCAGATCAACAGCGCAATCTTTTACACTGTCGATGAGGTACACAACGGGACACAGACCGAATTGGATGAGGTATTGGAGCCGCTCCGCAAGAAAGCCGAAGCCTCTCGCGTTGCTCGTCTGCGCGAAAAAGAAGAACGCCTCATTGCACGCGAGAAGCGGATCAGCGACAGCGCCCAGCAGCGCGGTATAAAAAGGTGCTCTCGCTGCTTGCCGCCGCAATGCCGCAGGCCGCAGTACCCGAAGCGCAGGCCATCGTAATCGACACCGAAACGACCGGTTTAACCGACAGCGATGAACTGCTGCAAATCAGCGTGATCGACGATGCCGGAACCGTTCTGTTCGACAGTCTGGTGCGCCCGTACTTTCATACGGAGTGGCCAGAAGCGCAGAAAGTCAATGGTATTACGCCGGAAATGGTCGCAGGCGCGCCGTATCCACACGAGTTGTTACCGCAGCTTGTAGAGATTTTCTCCGAGATGTCTGTCTGCATCGGTTATAATACATCGTTCGACCTCGGTTTTCTTGACCGCATTGGCATACCGACCGAGCATCTAACCGTAATTGATGTCATGCAGATGTTTGTGGACTACCTCAACGCCAACGGCGGTACTCGCAGACGCGCTTCGCTCTCTACCTGTACAAAACATTTTGATTACCAGTGGGAGGGTGCAGCACACAACAGCCTTGCAGATGCCAAAGCCACTTTGTACTGCTACAACATGATGAAGATTATCAAGTAATATTGCTATGACTTATACTTATCACTTAAATTATCTTTGTATTCCTGATGGCGGCACGCCGTCCGAACTGGACTGCTGCGTAGAGCTACCGGTCAAGCTGCAAAACGCTAATGATATTGAGCAGCTTAAAGCAGCGCTGGCGCGGGATTTTATCAAGAGTGAAGCATATCATTCACGCTATTTGCGAAATCCAACCGCACATATTGCTGTTATTATCCGCAATATTATGCTGCTGCACAAGGAGGATAACCCTGATGACTGAGTTATCTATCATTTACAGCGTGCCTGCAACATCGTCCGATCTTGAAAAGCAGTCCAGTGCTACACCGGACTGCATCAAGCACAGTATCGCATCTGCGCGCCGGTCGGAGCTGATCGAGCAGCTTGCTTCTTGCCGCAAAGCGAACGGAGGTGTGAACGATGCGTAAAATCCCTCGCACCTGCCTTGCACCGGAAGATCTCGCTGTAATCGCGTACCACGAGGATAATGGCGATCTGGTCATATTGCGTTTCTCATATGGACAAGAGCGCGATATACGCTTTGCGTTCCGCTGTATTACAGATTACGATCCCGCGTGTATCATGCTGCATCGCCAGCCGCATCTAATCTGTTTCCTCAACAATGATCGAGGTGAATAACATTGCCTATTATCAAAGCAATATCCGGTAAATCACCCATTAGAACCGTACTTACCCGTGTAATGGACAAACGAAAACCAGTGAAAATTTGTTGAGCGGTTGGAATTGTACACCGTTTACGGTTAAAGATGAAATGGAAGTAACAAAACGTCTATGGGGGAAAAAAATGGTGGGCGAACGTATAAACATTTCATTCAAAGTTTCGCCAAAGACGAAAACATTTCGCCTGAACAGGCTCATCAGATTGCGTATCAACTGGCCGAAGCACTTCCCGAATGGGCGGACTTTGAGGTGCTGATTGCTACACACACTGATACGGAATATTTGCACACACATTTTATTGTGAATAGTGTGAGTTACGTAGATGGACACAAACTCCAGCAAAGCAGAGATGAACTACAAAATATGAAAGATCAGTCTGATCACCTATATCGTGAAATGATGGTAAATCAATGAAACTGTTTTACATGATCTCGCGTCCCTCATCACTGTTTTAATGGCAAGCTATGCGCTCTGGTTGATCGCGCACGACGATATGCCGCTGCCGAAACGCTTAGTGCAGCTTTTCCCACCGTTTTTCTTTTTAATCATGGTATTTTTACGAATTTTCTGGCTTTTCATCAGATAAGGAGGACGAAATGAGCAGTATTTCTATCAACAACTGCGTATTCATGGGCCGCTTAACCGGCGAACCAGAAATGCGCTACACGCGCAGCAATAAGCCGGTCACAACCTTTCGCATTGCTGTCAGCCGCCGTTCCAGCGCAGATGTTACCGACTTTATCCCCTGCGTGACTTATGGCGCGCAAGCAGAGTTTGTGTCACAGTGGTTTCAGAAAGGTACGCTGGCTATCGTGATCGGTCAGCTCACCTCGCATATGTGGACAGATAAGAACACTGGCAAGACCCGTGTAGACTATGAAATCCAGTGTGACAATGTGCAGTTTGGCGAAACCAAAAAGCAGCGTATCGCGCGTGAGCAGGAACAGCCGCCGCAGACCGCAGAGCCGGAGGAAACACCAGTGCCGCAGGCCGCGCCGCAGAACGAGCAGGAACGCAGTGGATTGCAGATTGTGGCCGTAGATACCCTTACGGGCAATGTACTTGCAAACGCCGTCTACGACCTGTATACGATGGACGGTGCAACGGTCAGCCTGCATAACGGCACCGATGCAGACGGCATTGCATCTATTGTCGGTCTGTCCGCAGGTGATTACATTATCACTGAGGTAACTGCGCCGACTGGCTTCCGCCCGGTTGCTCGTTCGGTCAATGTAAATCTGGAACCGGGCATCAATCACAGCATTACCTTCCCTCACAGTGCTGAACCCGCGCAGCAGCCGCAGCCGTCTATCCCAGTCTATAATGATATGCCGACAGGTTATGTCGATGATGATCGTGATGTTATGATCTAAAATGTGTGTTCTATCGGAACACAAAGGAGGTGCACGCCGGTGACGAAAAGCGATTTAGAACAGCTTACACTGCTGAACTCTGAAATCTCCCGCGACTTAGAGCGTCTGCAAGAGCTGTACGCACTTCTTACCGGCTGCACATCGTCCATCAGCGGTTTACCTCATATCGGTTTGCTGCGCGGCAGCGACCGCACAGACAAGTTTGTATCCATGATTGATGTGCTGGAGCAGCAGATCAAAGAGCGCGTCTTAGATAGTGCAGCGCTTTACATTCAAATCTGGTCATATATCAACACAATTCACGATCCCCTCGTGCGTCAAATCATAGCTTTGCGCTACATAGATGGCCTGCCCTGGCAGCAGGTTGCTAACAATATCGGCGGCGGTATTTCTGCCGATCATGCGCGTATTTTACTCAATCGCTACCTTGCAGCTAACGCAGGGTAGCAAGGAGGTTTCCCTTAATGTCCAACACCGGCTTTACCATCGGCTACAACTGCATACTGCGAGATAAGTCCCTGTCTTTGACGGCAAAGGGGCTTTATCTCGTTATTTCCAGCTATGTCGGTATGCCGGACTGGGCATTGACTAAGCGCGAGCTGGCAAAGGTCTGCGGCACTAACTACGCCATGGACAAGGCATGGTGTGAGCTGCTTACCGCCGGTTATCTCAAACATTATACTGCGCGCGCATCTTCCGGTGCGTTTATTCATCGTTATGAGCTGATGCAGGAGCCGTCTGCAGGCTGCGCCGCACGCTTTTATTGCCGGTGCAGACTTTGTAACCGGTGACTGCCGTATCATTCTGTCCGGCGAGAGCAAGCGTGATTTCACGCAAATTCCAAACTTGATCCTGCGCAGCAAGCGTATTCCGCTGGCTGTTAAGGGTCTTTTTCGGCGTGGTCGCGCATCTTATCAATATCCCGGATTTTTCTCTTAACCCGGCTGGTGTACAGGCGTTTTGCATGGAGCACATTAAGCGCTTTTCCTCCATCTGGCGGCAGCTCAAGCTGGCTGGCCTGCTCAAACAGCATCGTTACCCGACCGGCGAGGAGAACAGCTTTGAATATCAGTACGAATTGCTCGACCAGCCGGATAGCGAAGCACCGTACCTCGTGAACCATCATGCGGACGGCTCGGTATCCAGCGAGCGCACGATCAGCGACTACATAGCGCAGGCCAGTGCAAAGATCAAGCGTCTGTTCGGCGCAGACGGCTCTCAGCCGCCGCGTAAGCACCGCAAGAACGCCGTCCGTAAATCTTCCGGCTTAACAAAGAACGCGCCGCCTGTGCCGCATGAGGAGCGCATCAAAGATATTCGTGAACAGATTGATGCGGACACGCTGGAACCCATTACGCGCAGGGAAATGTGGAAATGGCAGTCGAAGCGCTGGCTGAATTGAAATATGAGAAAGACATCAAGATTAAAAACAACGATATTCCGCTGGAAGATCGTCAAGCGGTTGTTGCGCGTGTTGCTCGTCCCAATATTTCTCATTTCCTTAGTGAAAAAGAGAATGTTCTCGCGCGCAGCACGCAAAATTCGGTCGCTTACTGCCGCACTGTGTTGTATGATTACCTGGTACAGCAGCAGGCAAAAGACGATGCACAGCCGCAACAGTCCGATATAATCCCTCTGTGGGAGGAAATCTGGCTTAAACAAAAAGAAGAAATCCGCAAGCGCCGCGCCGCTGAGGAAGCGAAACAATCTGAACAATCCGTCAGCGAACCAGTAAAGGCATAATCAGCCGTAACTCCAACATTCGGAGCTACGGCTATTGCCCTTGCTTTTTTTTTCTTTTCTTAATCTGGATTTCCGGCTTTCTTACAAGCTGTTTCTTGCATCTCCGGTCGTTTTTCGACCGGATTTTTGTTTTCTCTTACCATATACCTATTTTCATGGGGTGGGTATAAAAAAAGGCACTTTGCAAATTGGTCACACTGCATAAAGGGTGCAATGCAAAATGGTGCAAAATAATTAGACTTCTTCCATTTATACTCTTTTAATTATACTCTCTATATCATACTCTGTTTGTGAGAGAAAAGCGAAGAAAAAAGCAATTTGTTCGTTTTGTTCGCTCAATCTGTGCTACAATATAAACTGGGCGAAAGCCTACGAGAGTTACATACAGTAAGACGCTATTTTTAAGAGCATCGGTTTTTCCGACGCTCTTTTTTTTTGTACCCAAAATCCCTTGCCGCTGTGTAGGAGGTATCGAATTTACATATGTTAAGCAAAGAGGAATGGAACGCCAACAAGGATAGCACCAGCATTATTTATTGCTTTGAAGATGGCACGACCAAGGAAATCACAATGGCAGAATATCTGCGCGCTCATCCGGAGCATAGCGCTGAAGATTTTCGGATTATCAAAGAGCTTTCGGATGAACTACTGTACCATGATTACCATTCGGACAATTATCATGGATACTGGAAAGCTGATAAAGATTTCAGCGGACTGGCTGCTCTGGTTCCATCTCCAGAACCGGGGCCGTTGGAAAGCCTGCTGCGAAAAGAACAGCTTCGCTTTGCTTTTTCGTGTAGCTGCGCGCCTGCTGCACAGCGGCAAGCTGACAGCTGTACAGCGCCGCTGCTTTTATTGCATATTTCATCAAGGGTAAAACCGTAGCCGAAATTGCGCATGACGAAAAAACCTACCGCATGACAATCTGGCGGCATATTCGCCGCTTAGAAGCTGCCCTGCGCGACGCCGTTTGATATGTGTTCCATTGGAACACTTTTTTTTATTTTCTGAAATGAGGAGTGAACACCATGCCAAAATTCACACCGCAGCAGCTTGATGAGCTTTATCACCAGACGCTTGCGGAATTTGCTGCATCCCCAGAGAAATGGACGAGCTTTCTCGACACAGCAGCACGACTGTACAAGTATGATTTCAAATCGCAGGTATTGATCTGGTCACAGCGACCGGATGCAACAGCCTGTGCCGAGCTGCCGCTTTGGAATGATCGTCTGCACCGCCGCGTCAATCGTGGCTCAAACGGCATCGGTATCGTTGATAATAGCAGCAATCAGCCGCGTATCAAGTATCTGTTCGATATTTCGGATACTTCGCCGCGTGACCAGTCTGTCGCACCGCCGTATATCTGGCAGATGCGGAACGATGCATACGATACAGTTCTGGGACGGTATCTCTGCCGCATTGGGCGAGAATAAGCAGACCGATTTTGATTTCCTATTAACCTGTATCTGTCCGCCCAGTGCTTTGCAGATAAGAAAGCCAGTGAATACACTGACAACACCGATCTGATCCGTATTGCGGTCAAGTCAACTGCTTACTGTGTCTTGCGGCGCTGCGGCTTTGATCCGGCGCAGTATAGCTCGGACATCTCGACTGGGAACCTCTCGCCGGACGAGCTTGCGCTTGTTGGACAGATTACGCAGGAAGCGTCTGAAACGGCATTACGCTCGATTGAGCAGTCTATGAAGAACTTGGACGGTTGTAAACTTTTTCGATTTACAACGCGAAAGCGTATTGCGGAACAGCCTTCTATGTTGTATAATAAAGGTACCGAAAGAGTATCTGAACCGACAAAGGAAGGAGCTGTTATAGATGGCAAAACTGCCGAAGAAAGTATATTACCACGAGGGACCGGACGGCAAGATGCACCCCGATCTGGTAAAGCCGGAGTACGGCGAATGGGGCGCAGCGCGTCTGAGGTACATGAAGCAGTACCTGCCGGAGGAACTGATGGAGTTGCTTCGGAATTGCGAGCTGAACCACTATCTGAACAAGCTGGATCGCCGCGCGATGGACAAATTCGAGTCGCTGGTAGCACAGAAAGCGAAGCATCATGGCGTGACAGAGGAACTGAAAGAACGCGACCCGATGCAGTGGATCGGTCTGATGGGCAACATTCAGCACGAAGTGACGCAGATCATCGAGGAAACCTTCATTTATTAAACAGCCAAACAGCAGCAGAGCCGGAAAAGCCTGCTGCTGTTGCTTTTTGAGCAGATGTCGCTGACGGACGATGGCGGCAATGTGTTCGAGCCGAACACACAGCCTGCCGCACCTGCTTCTGATGTGTTCGATTGGAACACGCCCGATGTTTCCGATGAGGTAATCAACCGCGTGCTGACCGCAGGTAGCAACAGTACCCATAGCCGCGAGCGTATCGCGGCTTTTTTTTTCATGCAGCCGAATATCAGCATAGCGGACGCTGCTGCATTCCTGCGGCGGGAATACCGCGTAGGCGGTGCGGGCGTGCGCGTCCATAACATTGACCATTCCCTCTGGTTTGACAGCAACGGTCTGCGTATTGCACGCGGTCACGATACCCGCACGCCGCGTGCTGCTGTACTGACTTATGAAGATGCAGCTAATCGTATCTCCACGCTGCTGAAGAACGGTCAGTATGCGAGTGCAGCAGAACTGACAGATGCAAAGCCTAACGAATATCGCGAGCTTGCATCGGAAATCTGGCACACCTATCACGATATGAGCGAGGAAGCGCGGGAGCAAGGCTTTTTTGCGCAGACAAAGGAATTTGCTAACGATGTTTTCCCTCCGGCTGTCGAGAAGCTGACCGCAGCGCTGAGTGACCCTGCACAGCGCACTGTACTGACCGGTGAAATGACGGACTACGCACGCGCTGTGCAGCAAAACAGCAATCTTTGCCGCTTTTGCTTCAATGTGCAGCGTTCCGAAGATGCGGCAGAACGCTTGCAGCGTACTGAGCACATGACAGCGCTCTATGCTGCCGCAGACGGTTTTGAACCGGTGCGCGCTGCTTTTATTACGCAGGACGAAATAGACGAAATGCTGCGCAGCGGCAGCGGCATAGAGCACGGCAAAAGCGCATTTCTGAGTTTTATGCGGAAAATCATACGCAGAAAGAACGTATTGAATTTTTGAAAAAACGAGTACGGCTGGGGCGGTCGTGCTTACGGTGGTTACAGCGAAAATCACGATGGCAAGGGTATTGCATTCGAGCGCAGTATCGACAGAAAGGTATACGACAGGATAACGCTGTCGTGGAGTCAGGTCGATCACCAGATTAGTACGCTCATCCGGCAGAACCGCTATCTGACACCGGAGGAACAGCGCCGGTATGCGCAGGAGCGAACAGATACCGTAACGATTTCCGAACCGGAAAATGTGTTCCAGTCGAACACACAGAACGAGCCGCCTGCCGCCGAGCCAGACGATTTTTCGGATATTGACCCAATCGCAATCCGCGAGGCGCTTGCTGAACGCGGCATTGTCAACGGCAAAGTGGTTGACCCGGAAAAGCTGAACCGTGACCCGTTCATTCAGCGTGTCATGGCGGATGTGGGACAAACGCCGCAAGCCGATGTGTTACAATCGAACACACAAAAGCAGCAAGCGCCGGTTGACACACTGAACGACTATAATTCCATTAAACTGAATGCGTCTTACGCAGACAGTATCGTACTGTTTCAAGTAGGCGATTTCTTTGAAATGTTTGGTGAGGATGCCAAACAGGCTGCGGCTCTGTTGGAACTGAATCTTACCACGCGCGAACTTCCCGGTACTGGTCGTGTGGAGATGTGCGGCATCCCGGCGCACAGCTTGGAGCGGTATGTGGAGAAGCTGCGCGACAAGCATGATGTAACGATTGCCGCCACCAAAGGTAACAGCACCGAGCGCCATGTCTATACTATGCGTTCCATTGACCATGAAGCAGAAGATGCTATAAACGCTTACGAAACTGAATTCGGTGCAGACGGCTTGCGGGCATTCCGCGATACTTCTGCTGAAACACAGGCGAATGTGTTCCAATCGAACACGCGGAGTGCTGAGCCGACGCAGCCTAAGCAGTTCATTGCCCATTTCTATGTTGCAGAGGATATTCAGAAACGCGGCGCTCTGGACATCAAGGAATTTCATTCTCTTGAAGATGCTCTGAACGCTTACCATAAACTCCCGAACAACCAGAGAAAAGCGCTGGGAGCAATGAATACCGAAGATCTTCCGGGCAGTCTGGATTTTGTGCAGTGCGTAGACGGCAAGGACACCATTATTCAGGATTATACTAAGGTGGCAGGCTGGCAGAACGCCGAAGTCCTTAACAGTATCGCTCAGATCGAACGATCTCTCAACACCAGAGAAGCTGTGTCTGTTCCTGCGGAGAATGTGTTCCAATCGAACACGCCGGAAGAACCGGACAGCGACCGCTATGAGATCTACCAGCTTACGGCTGATCCAGCCAATGCAAAACTGCTGTTTACTTCTTACGACGGGGTTCATGCGGACGGCATGACGATAAACCGCAGCAACTACGAGCTGAAATATTCCGCACCGCTCACCCCGGATACCACATTGGACAGCATTTATGATCAGTTCAATATCAACCGTCCTGCCGACTTCACCGGTCACAGCCTGTCAGTTTCGGATATTGTGGTGCTGCATCGAAATGGACAGGATACCGCGCACTATGTGGACAGCATCGGCTTTGCCGATGTACCGGAGTTTCTTACCGAACAGACACAGGAGAATGTGTTCCAAAGGAACACGCCGCCGGAGCGCGATGTGTTCGAGGGCAATTCTCCGTCAGAACGCGCAGAACTGGCCGCGTCTGACCAGACAATGATGTGTTCGATGGGAACACATTGACTGAAAGCGGTACAGAGCGCCGAAGCGCATACTGCCGAGGACAGCGATCTCAAAACCGCAAAGCAGTTGATCAACGATTACTGTATCGAGGAATTTGATACAATGGCTGACTTCTCCAACCTTTCTGATGTTGGTCTGGCATACAGCACAACGGAGGACGATGAGCATGAAATACAGGTCAGCGCCGATCTGAACACTTATTGCATCAATTACGCCGTAGATGGTGAAACGGTTCACAGCGTTTCGTTTGATAATCTGCATGAACTCAACGATCATTTTGCGAGCCTCTATTTCGACGCGATGATCTCCGATGCAGAATATCACTATTACGAACTGCACCCGAATGAGAAAACGGAGAATGTGTTCCAGTCGAACACACCAGCCGACAACTCTATCATGGTGCGCTGTGAATGGAGTGAAAGCAGTGCGTTTGAGGACGGCAAGGTTTATCCCCTTGCTGAGTTTGACCGCTTAATGAGAAAAGCGGACGAGGATTTTGTTTCCGGTCGGGGAAAACATCGAGCAAAAAGTATGGTTCATTGGAAAATGCTTTCGATGCCGGATATGAAGAAGCATACCAGTATGCCGGTTACAGTAAAACCAAGTTTACGCTTTGGCTGCCGGATGGCAGAACATTCACCGAGCGTCAGGATATTGGTGACGGTGACGGCGGCCTGCTGGATTTCCTTAGTCAGTATCCGGCTTATAATGATATTATGCCGATGCTGCGTGAAGCAGCAGGAAGTATGCCGGAACCGGAGAATGTGTTCCATTGGAACACGCAGGACTACCATGCAGGCGATACCGTTTATCTGGATGGCAGGCCGTTCGAAATCACCGAGATTGGCAAACTCAATATACAGCTCCGCGACCCGGCGCAGCCTTATCCGATTTTCCGGTCGGAAAACCGAGAAAGCCTTGCGCGGCTGATGGCGCAGGACGAACGCAATGCGGCACCCGATGTGTTCCAATCGAACACGCAGGAAACTGCTCAAACGGATAGCGCACAGCCGGTATCCATTATGATCGACGGCAAGTGGACAGAGTTTCCCTCGGTGCAGGAGGCAGAAAAAGCCTCGCTTGAGGAATACCGAAATGCGCTGCGCCGCAATCCGCCCACTTTCCATATTACCGATGACAACCTCGGCATCGGCACGCTTGGAGAAAAAAATTTGACCGAAACCTTGCGGCTGTCCGCCTGCTGAAAAGTCTGGAAGCCGCAGACCGTCCTGCGACTGCCGAGGAACAGCAGGTGCTCTCTCAGTATGTCGGCTGGGGCGGCATGGCAAGCGCATTCAGTCCCAACAACCGCCGCTACGAGCAGCTGCGCAGTCTGCTCACTGAGGACGAATACAAGGCCGCACGCGCGTCGGTTCTGAACGCGCACTACACCTCGCCGGTCATTATCAAGGCAATGTATACTGCGCTCGGCCAGATGGGTTTTGAGGGCGGCAAGGTGCTGGAGCCGTCCATGGGTGTCGGCAACTTCTTCGGTATGCTGCCGGAGAGCATGGTAAGCAGTCAGCTCACCGGTGTCGAACTGGACAGCATCAGCGGACGGATTGCCCGCAAGCTGTATCCGAACGCCGATATTAAGATTACCGGCTACGAGAATACCAAGTTTGCAGACAACTCGTTCGATGTTGCCATCGGCAATGTGCCGTTTGGCGATTACAGCCTGCACGATAAGCGGTATGACAAAGACCACCTGCTAATTCACGATTATTTCTTTGTTAAGACGCTGGACAAGGTTCGTCCGGGCGGCATTGTGGCCTTTGTCACCTCAAAGGGTACGCTCGACAAGGCAAACCCTGCCGCACGCCGCTTAATGGCCGAGCGTGCCGACCTGCTCGGTGCAATTCGTCTGCCCAATACGGCATTCAAGGCAAATGCCGGAGCCAGCGTCACCACCGACATTCTGTTCCTGCAAAAAGCGTGACACGCCGCCGGAGCAGCTGCCCGCATGGACGGAAACCGGCAAAAATGCAGACGGCATGGAGCTGAACAATTATTTCTTGCAGCACCCGGAAATGATTCTGGGTACGATGCAGGAGGTCACAACTCAACACGGTAAGGATACCGCCTGCGTCCCTGATCCGAATGTCGAACTGGAAGATCTGCTCTCCGCAGCAGTTCTTCACCTCGGTCACGAGAATGTGTTCCAGTCGAACACGCTCATTGAGGACGATGTGTTCCAATCGAACACGCAAGAACCGCCTGCACCAGAAACCGCTGATGTGTTCCAGTCGAACACGCCGATGGCAGCGCTGCGTCCGTTCTCCTATGCTGTGCAGGACGGTAAACTAATGTTCAAAGAAGCAGACGGCAATCTTGTACCGTCCGAAATGAACGCTACTGCTGTTAAACGTGCTATCAGCATGATCGGTATTCGAGATGCTGTGCGTAATCTGATCGAAGCCCAGCGTGACGGCTGTGACGATGAGCAACTTCATGCTTTGCAGGCAGACCTCACGCAGAACTACGATACATTCGTAAAGGAGTTCGGCAATATTCATAAGCGCGGCAATAAACTGGCTTTTCGAAAAGATGCTGGGTATCCGCTGCTGCTTGCACTGGAAAAACTGGACGATGAGCAGAATGTAATCGGCAAGACCGCCATTTTCAGCAAGCGCACAATCAGTCCGCATATTGTTGCAACACACGCCGATACGCCAGAGGACGCGCTCGGACTGTCGCTGGCAGAACGCGGCAAAATCGACTTTGCATATATGTCCGCACTGCTTGACGGTATGCCGCAGGAGCAGATTACCACTGCACTGCGTCAGCAGATTTTCCTCGACCCACAAACACAGGAATGGCAGCCTGCGGACGAGTATCTTTCGGGCAATGTACGCGCCAAACTTGATATTGCACGCCTTGCCGCACAGAGCGACCCGGATTTTGCTGTTAATGTGCAAATGCTGGAGCGTGTCCAGCCGGAGCCGCTGACCGCTGCGGACATCAATGTAAAGCTCGGCACAACATGGATACCGCCGGAGGACATCGATCATTTCATCCGCGATGTGCTGCATCCGCCGTTCTATGCACTGAACAAGATTAAAACCTCGTATTCTGATGCTGCAAAGCTCTGGTATGTATCCAATAAGAGTGTAGATAAAGACCCTCATTCGCTGGCATATACGAAATACGGCACTTCCCGCGTGAATGCTTACGAACTTCTGGAACTGTCACTCAATCTGCGCGATGTGCAGGTCAGTGATGTAAAAATCATAGACGGCAAGGAAAAGCGTATTCCGAATACCAAGGAAACCATTAAGGCAAGAAACGCACAGGACGCACTTCGTCAGGCGTTCAAGGACTGGGTATTTGATGATCCTGCGCGCCGCGAACGACTTGTGGGTTATTACAACGAACATTTTAATACCACCCGTCCGCGCGAATTTGACGGCAGTCACCTCACTTTGCCCGGTATCAATCCAAGTATTCAGCTATATTCTCACCAGAAAGATGCAGTTGCCCGTATCCTTTACGGCGGCAATGCGCTGCTTGCGCACTGTGTCGGTGCTGGCAAAACATGGACGATGGCTGCGGCAGCAATGGAGCTGCGGCGGCTCGGACTTTTCACAAGCCGATGTTCGTCGTGCCGAACTCGCTGACCGAGCAGTGGGGCACAGAATTTCAGCAGCTCTATCCCGGTGCAAATATTCTGGTTGCCACAGAAGCGGACTTCACTAAGGAGAACCGCAAGGCGTTCTGCGCACGCATTGCCACTGGCGATTACGATGCGGTCATTATCGGCCATACACAGTTCGAAAAAAATACCGCTATCGCCGGAAAACGAGCGCAGGCACATCGAGCGGCAGCTTGATACTCTGGAACTCAGTCTGACCGATGCAAAGCGGAACAAGGACTTAAACTTCACTGTAAAGCGGCTGGAATCCTCGAAAAAAGAAGCTGGAAACTCGTCTGGAAAAGCTGATGGACGCAAAGGAAAAAGACGATGTTGTTACCTTTGAAGAACTCGGTGTTGACCGGCTGTTTGTCGATGAAGCAGACGAGTTTAAGAACCTTGCTTTGTTTACAAAAATGCGCAATGTCGGCGGTATCAACACAAGTGCAGCGCAGAAAAGTGAAGATATGCTCGCCAAGTGCGAATATCTGAACGAGAAAACGGATTATCATGGCGTATGTTTTGCAACCGGCACGCCGGTTTCCAACTCCATGACCGAGCTGTACACAATGATGCGCTATCTTCAGAACGATACGCTGGAAAGTGTCAACATGGCCGACTTTGACAGTTGGGCGTCTAACTTTGGCGAAACCGTTACAGCGATGGAACTGGCACCAGAGGGAACCGGTTACCGCACGAAAACGCGCTTTTGCAAAGTTCTGCAATCTGCCGGAACTGATTAACCTTTGGCGGCAGGCGGCAGATATTCAGACCGCCGATATGCTTGATCTCCAACGCCCGGAAGTGGAATACCACAATGTAAAGGCACAGCCGACAGCGGCACAGCAAGCCATGGTGCAGGAACTCGGCAAACGCGCCGATCGCGTTCGCAGCGGTGCAGTCGCACCCTACGAGGACAATATGCTCGCTATCACCAATGACGGACGCAAGCTCGCGCTCGATCAGCGGCTGGCTGACCCGTCCCTGCTGGACAATCCGGGCAGCAAGCTCAATATGGTCGTGGAAAACGTGTTCGATACATGGGAAAGCAGCAAGCCGACCAAAGGCACACAGCTTATCTTCTGCGACCTTGCAACACCCTCTGCGGCAGGCAAGGACAGCGGTCGTTTCTGTGCGTATGACGATATTCGGGATAAGCTGATCGCCAAGGGTGTACCGGCTGACCAGATCGCATATATTCACGATGCGGACACTCCCGCAAAAAAGAACGCACTCAGCAGCAAAATGAAATCTGGTGCAATCCGCGTGCTGATTGGCTCGACTGCCAAGATGGGCGCTGGTTTTAATGTGCAGGAGCGTTTGATTGCACTGCATCATGTCGATTGCCCATGGCGTCCGCGTGATGTAGAGCAGCGTGATGGTCGTATTCTCCGTCAGGGCAATACAAATGAAAAAGGTACATATCTATCGTTATGTTACTGAGGGTACATTCGACAGCTACAACTGGCAGACGGTCGAGAACAAGCAGAAGTTTATCTCGCAGGTCGTAACCGGCAAATCTCCGGCGCGCACCTGTGATGATATTGACGATGCTGCGCTGTCTTATGCCGAGGTTAAGGCGCTTGCTGCCGGTGATCCAGAGATCAAGGAGCGCATGGAACTTGATGTTTATGTGCAGAAACTATCCGTCCTGCGCACTGCATACCACAATGACCAGTATAAGCTGGAGGACGATGTAAATGTGAACTTGCCGCACAGCATTGTTAAGAAAGAAAACATGATTGCGGCGCTGAAAAGAGATCAGGCAACGCTGGACGCAAATCATGCCCAGACAGAGGGCGCAACCTTCCGTATCGAACTGAACGGAAAAACTTACACAGCTAAGGACAAGGCCGGTGAAGCGTTGCTGACCATGATAGCGGATGAACGCAGGAAGATTTCGCAGAACATGGAAGGCAAGCTGTCATATGATGACACACGCTCTATCGGTTCGTACTGCGGCTTTAAGCTGGAACTGAAGCGTTCGCTCATGGACGAGGTGCGTATCTGTATTCATGGTGCAACCAAGCGTATGGTTGAACCGGGTGATAATGTGGCCGGCTGCATCCAGCGTATGAACAACGCTATGAATGACATCGGAAAGTTTATCGGTGACAACGAGCAGAGCCTTGCTCGCCTGCATGAGCAGCTTGATGAAGCCAAGGTCAACCTCGGTAAGCCATGGCCGCTGGAGGACGAGTATCAGCAGAAGATCTCTCGCCTTAACGAACTGAACTACAAACTTACGAGACACAGTTCTCCACGGAAATCGGCCGATTTAGCAGAGCCAGAGTTGTGATGTATTAGTCATAGAGATAAAGGTATTCTGCGATTTACATACAACAAGACTTTGCAACAGTTCGAACGATTCTGGCTCAAAAATAATAAGCTGAGGGTAAACCTCAGCTTATTATTTTCACTTCACCATATCTATCCAAAAGCCACCGGTTATTAGCAGAACGATTGTCATTACAAGGATATATAACCCATAATAGCCTTCGACATTGTGCTTAAAAATTGATAATTCACCATTTTTTTCTTTTTCAGAGATTCTTTATATATTGACGCTATAAACGATGGAATAAGAATCCATACCGGAAAAGAATCAATAGAAAATAGATCACAGATGATCATCCATGGCACCAAAATAACGCCTATAATTCAACAACATACAAAATTTTGATAACATAGTAAGTTGTTTTCATGTGGACTCACCTCTTAATCTATGTCTATATTAGGCTTTGATTGTATTGGAAATCATAGTCTTGCTCTCCGACAGCGAACCCTTATACGCCGTTACCACGGCAGATACGCGGTATGTCTTGCGGAGCACTGCCGAATATATATCGCTATGATGCTTCGTATTTATCTTGAGCATCAGACAGTCGGCGCTAAAAACTCAAGCTCCCTTTGTTTGTCCAATGTACAACCTGATTACGACAGAAAAATGGTTCCTTTGGCATAGGTTCCAGTGTCACCCTTTGTCAGTTTAATATAATATTTTTCCTTTGCATCAATGCTCGGAAATACGATATGTACTTTTTTCACCGTAATTCACGTCAATTCCATCTACAAAAAGTATTTTTCTTTTTTTTATAGAGTGCGACTGTATAGCTGGTGTCTTTCTTATTGCCAGTTGTAGCAGATACTTCTACATTAAGGTATCCATATGGATTCAGGAAACAATAGTTTGTGTATGTGTAGTTCTTAAAATTGAATGTTCCAGTATAAGTTTCTTTTTCCCAAGTCGTATACGGATGTGGGGATACTATTACCACGCGCTTGCACATCGACCAACAAATTCTGACTGTATTTCTTCATATTCTGTTCGATTTCTTCATCCGAAATCGGTTCAGATGATACGATATACGGTGCACTCTCATCATTTTCTGTCACAGTCGAATATGTATCAGTAGTGTCTTCATCTAACGAAAATGCACCATTTTTTCTGATATTCGTTATATTCAGCAAGGATTTCTTCATCGGATTGCGGGACAGAAGAAACAATCATTGCTGCAGAGGAAAGTTCCGTATAATCGGCTTTTCCGTCTCTGCGCGTTGCACCTGCGCTCATCATCAACGCCGAAGCTGCCATACAGCCTGCGAGCGTTACGCTCATCATTTTCTTGAACTTAGTCATGTTGACCTCCTGTTCTCATGCTTTCTGTGATAGCCATACAGATAATGTACGGCTCCATACCTTTCATTGGACACTTGCGCCGATCTGGAAAATCGGCTATACTATATCTATCCACATAAGTCCGATGCACCGCTGATGCGGTGAGGTGTCCAGCCTTTTCGGTTTTATGTGGATTTTTAACAAAACATTGGAATCACCTCATACCACAAGCATATGACACCCACACTCTATGAGTAAATGTTCAGTGCTAATTCAACTTTTTAAGGCAGTTTTACTTGAAGTCCGCTATCACACTTCCGCCACTAATCATATAAGTCGGTTTGACTGTTATCTGGTAAATACCATTAGATCTGATATTTGCAGTCCAAGATTCGTTTGTCATCAGCGTTGCATAACTGTTGTTCCAAACATACTGATTGTTGGAATTAAGGCGATATATGGTGATGATTAAACCCGCATTATCTGGTTTCCAAACGCCAGTGAAGGTAATCTTATCTCCCGCATCAAGGGACAACTTTGTCCATCCCACTTTTTCCTTTCCAGCCGCAAGACCTGTCAGATCACAGGGAAAAAGAGATACGTGGACTAATCGAGCTTTCTTCGGAAACCTCGATATCAGACATATCGGTTGCAACCGCACCGGAGTTCAACATCAGAGCAGAAACAGCCATACAACCTGCGAGCGCTACACTTAGCATTTTCTTAAACTTATTCATAGTATACCTCCGCATTTTAGTTTATGCTCTAAGATTGTTGTAAAGTAATTACACCGACCTTTGTTTTCTGTTATTATGATATCTATCGAAAACTATGTTACATCAAAATCAAAACCGTGGATAACATAATTATCCATATAAGCCCAATACACCGCTTGCGTGGTGAGATATGCACTTTTTCGGTTTTATGTGGATTTTTTTAATAAACCATTGGAATCACCTCCGATCTTATTATCAGCATTAAGCCTTGATTGTCTTGGAAATCATCGTCTTGCTTTCCGACAGCGAACCCTTATATGCCGTTACCACAGCTGATACGCGGTATGTCTTGCCAGATGATACGGAATAACTGCCGCTGATAGATGCCTTGCGTCCATTCTGATCATCAGACCAGGTCTTCACAGTACTCCACGACAGTCCATTCTTCACCTGCAGGTTCGCAGTGATCTTGCATCGGGTAGCGATACCGTTCTGTCCGCGGACCCAGCCATCTACATACGCCTTGCCACCGGAGATGGAAAAAGTGATGTCGGCGTCGTTGATGTAATCCATGCAGGGTGCGACAATGGTCTGTGCCGCACAAGTCTGTTCGGTGTGCGCACTATCTTCCAACGCCATTGCCTGCGGCATTGCTGCTGCGAGCAAAGAAGCAGACAGACATACGCCAGAAATCAGAGTTTTTACTTTGCTGTTCATAATAGAAAAGCCCCTTTCATTTTTTCTTATTCACTGTAACGAACGAGAGCACCCGTTTGTGACACATCAGCCAAAAAATTTTTCGGGTAATATCTGTTCGTTTGTACATGGTAACGAACGAGGATACCCATTTGTGACACCAACGCAAAAAATTTTTTCATTGCCCTGAAATTGCATTTAGAAACGGTTTGTGCTATAATCTGCTAAAATCCACTAAGGCGGTGTCAAATGCTAATTTATCTCGCAGCCATCAGTTCCGATGAAGATAAATCCAAGTTCGAGCTGATATACCGGCAATATCGTAATCTGATGTACTATGCTGCAAACCAGATCCTGCACAACAGCAGTGATGCCGAAGATGTCGTGCATCAGGCTTTCTTAAAAATAGTCGAAATTCTTGATACGATTTCCGAAATAAAGAGTCACAAAACGCGCTCACTCATCGTTACTATTACCGAGAGGAAAGCAATCGACCTCTATCGCTCCAAGAGCCGCACCGCTGTCCTGCCGTTGGACGAGACATACATTGGCAGCGTAGCGGCGAACGAAATCGAGCATATGGCGGAAAGTGATGCGATCGCCGCGGCAATCGCTGCTTTGCCTGCGCGTTACCGCGAAGTGCTGCTTTTGCGCTACGACAACGGCTTTTCTTATTCCGAAATTTCCAAAGCACTGGATATGACCGAGGCAGCAGTGCGCAAAACCGTACAGCGCGCGAAAGAGGCTTTGCAGCGCACATTACAGATACAGGAGGAAGATACCGATGAAGATAACCGATGATATGCTGTATCATCACGCGGAGGCTGCACGCGAAAAATGGCTATCCGAGACACTGCCGCCGCAGATACCGGAGCACAAGTTCTCCGGGAAATTCGACCGAAAGATGCGCAAACTGATCCGTGAGCAGCGCCATTCTGCGCAGTTCAATCGCCACATAAAGCTGTTGCAGCGTATTGTCGCAATTTTTCTTCTGGTATGCACCGTATCGTTCGGCGGCGTTATGACAGTAGACGCTTACCGCGAGAAAATCATTGAAACCGTCGTGCGTGTGTTCAACGAGCTGACAGATTATCGGTTCAGCAAAAGTGCAGATATGCCCGAAAGCATTGCATATGCGTTTCCGCCAACGCTTTCCTATATCCCGGACGGCATGAGCAAGGCGGAGGAAAACGCCGGAGAGCAGCTGTATACTGTCACATATGAGGGCGAGGACGGAAACTTTTTCGACCTGTCCTGCACTATCTTTACCGATGAAACGCAGACCGAAAAAAATTCTCGATACCGAAGATGTGCAATCGACCGAGTTTGAGCTGCATGGAGAAACGGCAACGCTTTTCAGCAAGAACGGAGCTACCACGATCTTCTGGACGCATGACGATGTGCTGTATCACTTGTATGGTACAATTCCAGCTGATGAATTGCGCAAGGTCGCGGAGAATATTGAATAAAATGAAACACCCCTCGTTCCAAGCATTCGCTCAGAACGGGGACTTTTTCGCTTTTGGCCGTTAATCTTAACGGTAGCAATCTCAATGCTTTCGGCAGTGTACGATTTTATCTTCTGCGCAATTATCAGACTTCATAAGCTCCTCAATCACGCGCAGCCGTCTGCGGAAGAAACGAACGCGCGATACCGACACAATAGTTAAGATTGCACCGAAAATAACTTCGCAGATAATCGCGATTTTCAGTACCCACATCTTAATGATTTCCCAAAAACTTTCCGCAACCAATACGGGATAAGCTGAATGAGCATCTTCAATTATAAGATAAGTCATCATACACCCACCGATAAAAAAGGAAAAGATACACTAATAAATCCCTTTTGAAATACTTATATCTCTTGTATGTTTCTTGATGTTTGGTGGCCAGTTCCTGACCACCAAATCGTCCGAAATATTCCTTATCCTGCTGTATCTGCATAACAGAGAACGAATAAAAACCGCTCACTTCGTTAAGATGTTCACACTCTTTACGCAGTTTTTTCTTTCCAGTTCATAGATACCTCCTGTTGCTTATTTAGGGCGCGCAAACCCATACATATGTGATTTCCAGTACGAATTGGATAGGTCTGCGTAACCGATTGGATTTCCGCAATGCAACATTTTACCGTTGCCTACATAGATACCGATGTGCGAGATCGGTTCGGGGCAATCGTAGGTGTTCGCAAAGAATACCAGATCACCCGGCTGTGCCTGCGAGGCCGAGATTGGTGTGCAGCGCAAGTAGATACCATACGCTGTCATTCGCGGGAGATTGCATACGCCGGACTGCGTGTAGACCAGCAGATAAAGCCGGAGCAGTCGAACGAGGTCTGCGGAGTAGAACCGCCGAACACATAAGGCATACCGATGTATTTCTTTGCTTCGGTCATGAGCTTCTGGAAGGTTTCACTGCCGTAAGCTGCGCCGCCGGTATACTGCTGAACCAGCATAACATAGAACATATTGCCGTAATTGTACCGCCAGCCGCCATTTTTCGCAGTAGAAATAGCGTTTTTGTAAGTAACACGCACACCGCCAGAGTGCTGCTTTGCAAAGCTCTCCGCCAGCTCAAAGGAGTATTTCTTACCGTTTTTCGCTACATAGTCAAGGAAACCGCCGCCGTAATTGTACGCCTGTACAATGCTGTCACCGTCTACACCGAGCTGCTTTGCTCTTTTTAACCAGTTCGGCATAGTATTTGCAGCCCTGATTGATAGATGCTTCCTTGTCCTTGATTGCACCGGGCGGCAGTCCGGCACTCTCCGAGGACTGCATAACATCAGCCAACACGCCGCCGCTCGACTTGAATAATCGCCAGCAGTGTGCCCACATGATCGGAGATACCGTACTGCTTGGCGTATTTCTCTACAAGTGCCTGCAAGGCGAGAACTTCCGGGGATAGGTTTGCCGCAGCCGAACCGAATATCGAATTCAGCAGTCCTTGCAGATCGTTGCGGTACTTATCCAGCAGCTCCTTCAGCGTTGTGCGCTGCATTTTCGTAAATCCGTACTTGTCCGCAGCCTGGTCAGCAGTCAGTGCATTGATCTGCACATGAAGGATACGGGTTTTATTCACGACCGTAATCCACTTGGTATAGGGGTTCATATCTTTGTATACCTGCGCCAGAATCGCTTTTTTTCTTATCGTCGATTTCGATTACATCAAGGCCGTCTTTTTCGGTTGTTTTAACTGCAAACACAGCTAACACTTCAACATCGTTGGCATAGTTACCCTCATAGACAACCTGATCGTAACTTTCGCCGGACAGCACTTCTTCGCTCCATGCAAACTGCGCATTGACATAGGCCGTCTGGACGGTCGAGAGCTTGTCGTTTTCTGCCGCCTGCGCGTCGGCAAAGAAAAGGCCAAGCACCGATGCGACCATCGCAGCCGGAGCCGCGATCATGCACATAACCAGCACACCTGCGAGAATCGGAATCAGCGCTTTAGATTTCGCAAACCGCACAGTAAACTGAAAAGCGGACTTCATTGCTGCCGAAAATCCTTTTTTCACTATACCGTTTGCATTAGTCGGCAAGGTCTTTCCGGCGAGTTTTGCGGCCTGCTGACGTTTCATTTTCTTCACACCGGCTTTGCGCGCCTTGATGCGGTAGCGCATACTTTTTTCGCTGCGCTCCGCAGCAGCTTTCTGCACACGCGCATTATAAGCGGTGGCTGCGGCTTTACGCTGCTGTACAGTGCGTATCTTTGTCTGTGCAGAATGGGACGGGCCGTATACGCTGCTACCTGCTTTATTCCGCGCTGAACTGTACACCTTAGATGCCGTACTCTGCGGCGTGCGGTACTGCGCACTCTGCCGCTGCTTGACCTGTACCGCTGCTTTTTTCTTTGCTGCGGCTTTGGCTCGCACAGCAGCGGTCGTGCGCTGACGGCGCATGAACTGTTCGCGTACTGCACCGCGCGGCGTAATGGCACCATGCGCTGTGCGGATACGGTATTTCTGATACTGCTTTACCCTAACGCGGCGGATATTCTTATTTTCGCGTGTGGACTTGTAGGTAGGTCGTATACGCGCTTTGCCGTCTGCACTGCGATACCGCTGTGCGGTACGAACGACGGACTTGCGTACACGATAATCTTTTAGCTTGCTGTCCGCGCTTCGGTATAATGATCGTGCCGCCTTGCGTACCGGCTTGGCGGCAAGTTTTACTCCGACATAGGCTGCATCGTGCATACGCCGCTGAATCTGTTCAGTTGCCTCTACCTCCGCACTGTGCTGTGCGGCTTTCTTATCGTTTATCGTGCGGACGGCTGTTGCAATCGCAAAGCGCTTGATTAGGCGCTTTTTACGGGACTTTTTTCCTTTTCGGCACCGTCTGTACCCGGTACTCCGAAAGTCTGCTTAGCACGCAGCTCCGCGCCCGCACGAGTGCTTGCTCCTCCTGTATTGCGATAGGTCTTGTTATCACTGCGGCTGTAAGACACTCTACGCCCGGTTGTAGGCGCAGAGTGAACCTTGGCAGCATCGCTCTTGTTCTTGTATTTATACACCATGCGGCTTTACCTGCTCCCGGTCTGCCGGTTTGGTGGTCATGAGCTTATACAGCTCTGTATCTTCCGGGAAGCTGTTGACGAACGGAATAAACGCGCCGCCGAACTTCATCAGGCCGCAGCCGGGATCAGCGTTCTCGACATACGAAAGCTGCGTGTCCGAAATATTCAGCAGCTCGGCCAGTGCCGCGCGATCGGATGCGGACTGCGAAAGCATGATAAGAAACTCAGAGTTGGCAAGCATCCAGCAGGCATCCTTGCTCGTCAGCATTTCGCCCACATTCTGCGTGATGCCGGTCATGTAACCGGCGCGCTTACGAACCTGCTTCCACATTCGCAGGAAGAAGTTCGTGGCGAACGGATAGCGGAAGAAGATTGAGAACTCGTCTACGAATACCCATGTACGCCGACCTGCACGCCAGTTCTGAATCACGCGGTTATAAATGCTCTCCAGAATAACCAGCATACCCATCAGGGGAGCAGCTGCTCACCGAGATCGAGGATATTGTAAGAGGTCAGGCGATTATTCTGGTCAACATTGGTTTTCTGCGCGAAAATGGATAGCGAACCGGAGATAAACAATTCCGCTGCAAGCGCAAGCTCCTGCGCTTCCGGCTCCGGCTGACGCTTGATCTCGGCCTGCAGGTTGGTCAGTGTCGGAGCATCGCCCTTGTATCCACTGGCGATATAGGGACGATAAACAGCCTGTACGCAGCGGTCAATAATGGAACGATGCTGCGCTTTGAGATCGTCCTGCATGATCTGCTCGAACAGGGACAGGCATTGTCCGTAGAGAATGAACGATACGGTTTACGGCGTTTCTCCGAGTTTGGATTACATTAAATATACCGTATCGAATGATTGGAATGCTTTGCGGTCAATTAAATGAATATCGTAGGGTGCGACAAAACCGGTAATGAAATATTTTTCCCTGCATAAAATTATGGCAGGAGGGGATTCCTTTGCGATTGGGTTTTCGTCACACCGCGTTTCAGGCGGTATGCACGGTTTTGGTTTTATGCTTTGCGCTCGGACTGCTTCAGCGTGCCGACACGGTGCAGCCGGTATTCGGGGAGGACAGCGTGCGCGTGCCGATTCTAATGTACCACAGCATTCTGAGGGACAGCGCACGGCAGGGCAAATATGTTATCTCGCCGGCGGTTTTGGCGGCCGATCTGGACGCCTTGCAGGAGAAGGGGTATACCGCCGTAACGGTGAGTGATCTGCTGGCGTATGTACAGGACGGCGCAGACCTGCCGGAGAAGCCGGTGATGATCACCTTCGATGACGGCTACTACAACAACTACATTTATGCCTATCCGCTGCTCAAACAGCGCGGAATGAAGGCGGTTGTGTCCATCATCGGCAGCCAGACCGCGCTTTTCACCGACAACGGAGAGGAAAACGCCTACTGGTCGCATTTGCGGCTGGACCGCCTGCGCGAAATGCAGGATGTGTTTGAGGTGCAGAATCATTCGTGGAACCTGCACGAGTACGGCGAACGCCGCGGCTGTCTGCGCCGCAGAGGCGAGGACGAAACGCGCTACGAGACGCTGCTCCGCGAGGACACCGAGCAGACGCAGACGCTCATCACGGACGCCGGACTGCCCGCGCCGACCTGCTACACCTATCCGTTCGGCGCGTGCTCCAAAGAGAGCGAAACGCTGCTCAAAAGCATGGGCTTCCAGTGTACGCTCGGGTGCGAGGAACGCGTCAATACCGTTACACGCAATCCGGACTGCCTGTTTGAGCTGGGGCGGTTCAACCGTCCGGCAGGGCAGAGCACGGAAAGTTTCCTGCACCGCGCGTTAGGGAGAGGATTAAATGCAGAATACCATGCGATTTTCCGAGCTGCACTGCCGTGAGGTGATCAATCTGTGCGACGGAGCACGGATGGGCGAGGTGAGCGATCTGCTGTTCGATCCGGTCTGCGGACAGATTACCGCACTTGTCGTGCCCGCGCAAAGCGGCATTGTCGGGCTGTTCTCCAAAAATGACTGCGTTATTCCGTGGGGATGCATTGAAACCCTTGGGGAGGACTATATTCTGGTCCGGTACAGACCAAAATAATATAGGATTAGACCTGTACCGTAGGGCGGGGCACTCGGAATGGCTTCTCTTGCCCTACGGAGAAGGCAAAACCACATCAAATGCAAAAAGAAAAAGGCGGACAACCGTCCGCCTCAGCTTGTCGAAAAAGCAATATTCGATTTTTATGCTTCGTGCGGCAGCACGCATTCAATCGAATTTGGCAAATTCTAAATTCCGGGAGCATGGCCCAGGCCACCCTCTTGCCGCTATGCGGCAATTCACCTTGTGTATCTCGGAATTTATACAAGGGAAGAAAAATGTGTCCGCAGGACGCGGTTTTTTTCTTCGAGATTCGCTCGAAAGCGTGGTTTCGAGCGAGAGGCTGTTCGGAAAACGAAGTTTTTCGACAGCCTCAGGCGGACAACCGTCCGCCTTTTGGCTCAATCCTTCTTATACTTTGCAACGCCCTCGGTGTAGAGGTTGCCGCCGACCGAATCCTGCGACACGATGGCGGAGAAATTCTCCACGGTGAGACGCTTGACCGACTCACAGCCCAGCTCGTCATACGCGATGACCTCGACATTCTTAATGGATGCCGCCTTCGCCGCGCCTGCGCCGCCGATGGCTACCATATAAACCGCGCCGTTGCGCGCCATTGCGTCCTGCACGCCCTGACCCCGCACGCCCTTGCCGATCATGCAGGCAAGACCTGCATCGAGCAGACGCGGTGCGAACGGGTCCATACGGCCGGAGGTGGTCGGGCCGACCGAGCCGATGACCTGACCCGGCTTTGCGGGGGTCGGGCCGGCGTAGTAGATCGCCGCGCCGTCGAGGTCGAACGGCAGCTTGTCGCCTGCGTCCATCGCAGCAACGATCTTCTTGTGTGCGGCGTCGCGCGCGGTGTAGACCGTGCCGGTCAGCGTTACGGTGTCGCCCGCACGCAGCTTCGGCGCCATTTCCTTGAGCTGTTCGGTTTTCAAATCGTAGTGTGCCATGCTTATTCCTCCGTTTTCGGGCGCAGATTGTTCAGAACCTCACGCAGTCCGTTTTTTGCCTTGTCCGGCTCGGGATGGGGCGCCTCGCCGTCCTTTTTGCCGAGCGATGCGCTGATCTTGTCAATTTCACCGAGCACTTCACCGGCCTTGCGGGCCATCTCGGCGGATTCCTGCTGGTTGCGTGCCAGCACGGTGCGGTAGTTCTCCTTGGTGGCATCCAGCTGGCGGACCTGCTCGATGGTCTCCATCGACTTGCGGCGCAGCTTCTGCAGCTCTACCTTGGCGTCCTCCTCGATCTGCTTGGCGCGCCGGTACGCGGAAAGCTCCATCTCGGCAATCTTCTCTCTGGTCGCATCGTATTCGCCGCATTTGGCCGACAGCTTGGCGTTCTCCGAGGTCAGCCGGTCGTTTTCCGCCGCAAGCTGCGCCGCACGGGCGTTCTGCGCTTCGATTTCGGTCGCCTGAAGGGAAAAACCGCTTTCGATCTGATCCAGCTGTGCGCGGATCTTATCGGTATCCAGCGTCATTTCGCCCAGCCGCTCGAGCAGCTCGGCGTTCTTCGCGGTAAGCGCCTCGTTCTGCGTGCGCAGCTCGTTCATCGCGGACTGAGCCTCGGTCAGCTGAGAGCGCAGCTCGGCGGTCTCGGTGTAGTATTTCGTGTCGGTTTCTTCTATGTAATGCATTACGTCCTCGCGGTTAAAGCCGCCGAAGATGGCACTGCGGAATCCACGGGTTTGCTCGTCCATTGCAGTTCCTCCCACAATAATCTAATTTACAGTATAACAAATTCATGTAGAAATGGCAACAAAATTGAGAATTGAAAATGGAAAATGGAAAATTAACGCATCGTTCAACCGGTTCCGCAGGGCGGGGCACGCCGGAGCGGCTTCTCTAGCCCTTGCGGACAATTCACCGTGCCGCACCCTGCAGGATACCGGTTCGAAATGATTACACGATGCGACCATTTTCTCACAATGCACACACACCGCGGGAAATGCGGATTCTTTGTACATATTGAACAGAATGATATAATAATGTAAGGTAATGTGCCCGAATATCTTGCAATCAAAAATGGAAAGTGATATTATAAACCTATCTTGCAAAAACGAGGAAGATGCTCAATGTTAGAATTAAAAGATTTCGAGGCAGCTGCGGACCGACTGAAAAACGTCATCCACAACATTCCGCTGTCTACGTCCTGCACCTTCTCCGCCATGACCGGCGCAGAGGTTTATCTGAAGTACGAAAACCAGCAGAAGACCGGCTCCTTTAAGGTGCGCGGTGCTTACAATAAGATTATGAAGCGCTTCGCTGAGGGCGACCTGCACGCTGTTGTTGCGTCCTCTGCGGGCAACCATGCACAGGGCGTTGCCTTTGCGGCAACCGCTGCCGGTGTAAAAGTCCACCATCGTTATGCCGCGTTCCGCGCCGATCGCCAAGGTTTCCGCAACCCAGGGCTACGGTGCCGAGGTTGTTCTGGCGGGCAACATTTACGATGAAGCCTATGCCAAGGCGTGCGAGATCTGCGAGGAGACCGGCGCAGAGTTCATCCACCCGTTTGACGATGAGGATGTTATGGCGGGTCAGGGCACCATCGCGCTGGAAATCCTGCGCGACCTGCCGGGCGTTGACATGATCTTTGTTCCGGCCGGCGGCGGCGGACTGATCTCCGGCGTGGCTGCCTGCGCAAAAGCAGATCAACCCGCGCATCCAGATCATCGGCGTACAGGCTGAGGGCGCACCGGCAATCGCATTCGTTCCGCACCGGTGAGCGCATTCCGTCCGATACCGTGCACACCATCGCTGACGGTATCGCCGTAAAGACCCCGGGCGAAAAGACCTTTGAGTATATCAAGAAGTATGTGGACCGCGTTGTCACGGTTTCCGATGACGAGATTGCTTCCGCTGTTCTGCTGCTGCTCGAGCGCTGCAAGCAGGTCGTTGAGACCTCGGGTGCGGCTCCGCTCGCGGCTGTGCTCAACAACAAGGTGGATGTAAACGGGGCAAAAAGGTCGTATGCGTGCTGTCCGGCGGCAATATCGACGTATCCTTTATTCACAAGATTGTGGAAAAGGGCCTGATCACCCGCTGCCGTCAGCTGAAGTTCTCTGTGCTCATGCCGGATGCACCGGGCGCACTCGAGCATTTCTCGCACATCGTTGCACAGCAGAATGCCAATATCATCCTGTTCCAGCATGACCGCGTACAGACGGACCTCGAGATCGGCGAGGCGATTATCCATGTCGTCTGTGAGGTCGGCGGCGTTGACCACGCCAAGCGCCTCATCAACACCCCTCACCGCTGATGGCTATAAGGTGTTTACTTCGCAGATTTGATAAAAATGCAATGAAATTACAGCGTTCCGCTTGGATAGAGCGGGACGCTGTTTGGAGGACGGAATAATGGAGGATGGAAAATGAACGCTGTGGTTTAACCTTCTTCGCATTGCGATATCACCGTATGAAATGTATACCCCAGGACACCTTCTCTTGAGGCTATGCCGCAATTTTCCATTCTCCATTTTCAATTACGCCTGCCTCCTCACTCCTGCCTGAATCAGTGATAAATGTAATATTGACAAATAAATAACGATGTGCTATTATCTCAGCGTGATAAGGAATGAAAAAAACAGGTGGACGTTTTATCGCATTATTTGCCTTAAAACGGATAGAATAATAAAACCAAGCATACAGTCAACCGCAGAAAGGAAGCATTACGCTATGGCAGCACACATCAACGACGAAATGCTGAACAAAATGGACGCATACTGGCGGGCGGCAAATTATCTTGCAGCCGGTCAGCTTTACCTGCTCGACAACCCGCTCCTGAAGGAGCCGCTGAAGCCTGAGCACATCAAGAAGAAGATCGTCGGCCACTGGGGCACGGTGCCCGGTCAGAACCTGATTTACGTTCACCTGAACCGCATCATCAAGCAGTATGATCTGGATATGATCCTGCTGTCCGGTCCGGGTCACGGCGGCAACTTCTTCGTGGCGAACACCTATCTCGAGGGCACTTACAGCGAGGTTTACCCGAACATCAGCGAGGACACCGAGGGCATGAAGCGCCTGTTCAAGCAGTTCTCGTTCCCGGGCGGCATTGCCAGCCACGTTGCCCCGGAGACCCCGGGCTCCATCCACGAGGGCGGTGAGCTGGGGTATTCTCTGGCGCACGGCTTTGGCGCGGTGCTGGATAACCCCGATCTGATCGCAACCGTAGTTGTCGGTGACGGCGAGGCGGAGACCGGCCCGCTGGCAACCTCGTGGCACGGCAACAAGTTCCTCAATCCGGTGACGGACGGCGTTGTTCTGCCGATCCTGCATCTGAACGGCTACAAGATCTCCAACCCGACCCTGCTGTCGCGTATTCCCGAAGAGGAGCTGCGCAAAATGCTCGAGGGCTGCGGCTGGAAGCCGTATTTCGTTGAGGGCGATGAGCCGATGAAGGTACACCGCGCACTGGCGGACACGCTCGACACTGTAACCGAGGAAATCCTCGCCATTCGCAAGCACGCCCGCGAGACCGGCGACACGACCCGTCCCATCTACCCGATGATCGTGCTGCGCACCCCGAAGGGCTGGACCGGTCCGAAGAACGTGGACGGCAAGCAGATCGAGGGCAGCTTCCGCGCGCATCAGGTGCCGCTGATGATGGACAGCCCGGAGCACCTGCCCATGCTCGAGCAATGGCTGCGCAGCTACCATCCGGAGGAGCTGTTCGACGAAAACGGCAAGCTGATTCCCGAACTCAAGGCGCTGGCGCCGACCGGCGAGCACCGCATCGGAGCAAACCCGCACGCCAACGGCGGTCTGCTCATGCACCAGCTGCGCCTGCCGGATTTCCGTGATTACGGACTGAATGTTCCGGCCCCGGGCAGTGTTGAGGGGCAGGATATGATCGAGCTTGGCGCTTATGTCCGCGATGTCATCAAGCTGAACATGGACAGCCGCAACTTCCGCGTATTCGGCCCGGACGAGACCATGTCCAACCGCCTGAGCCACATTTTCGAGGTCACCGACCGCGAGTGGAACGCCGAGCGTCTGGACACCGACGAATTCCTGTCCGCAAGCGGCCGCGTGATGGACGGCATGCTGTCCGAGCACATGTGCGAGGGTTGGCTTGAGGGCTATCTGCTGACCGGCCGTCACGGCTTTTTCGCAAGCTATGAGGCGTTCATCCGCATTATCGACTCGATGGCGGCACAGCACGCTAAGTGGCTCAAGGTCTGCAACGGCGCGTACCTCTACCAGAAGATGAGCGATAAGCTGGTGCAGCATCAGCAGTATATCACCGAGTACGGTGAGGATATGCCGGAAGTCCGCGAGTGGAAATGGAAATAATGGAGAAATTAAAAATGGAAAATGGAGAATGACCGTGAAGGGATGGTTCTCCGCAGGGCGCACATTGTGCGCCCTTTTTCTTTTGCCTGTTGATTAAGGGGTAAAAGGTGGGTTTTCATTTGTCCTGCTGTTAGAAATGGGAACCGCAGGCAATGTCATAACATAGTATTAACCCAAATGCAATGCTGAAAATCATTGCACAAACATTACCGTAGGGTGCGACAAGGTGGAATTGCGGCATAGCCGCAAGAGGGAAGGTGCCCTGGGGTACGACCTCGGCGCACCGCATCAAACGATTGGCATAAATTCAATGGATTGATATAAATTGAACGAATACCGTAGGGCGGGGATGCCCTCACCCCGCCGTGTAACCGATAGGCACATGCGTAATCGTAGGGGCGACCATTGGTCGCCCACGCACCCGTTTAATCATAACGTGGGCGGCCGATGACCGCCCCTACGGGATAAATAGTGCCGGTGAATTTACATTCGGCGGGTGAGGGCCCCCGCCCTGCGAAAATGTTTTAACTTTGATCTTGACACCTCGTCAACTGTATGCTATTATCTAACTGTACTAAAAACACACAGTACAGTTGATACACTCTCAAA
>VOFI01003566.1_pt1 | contig 32612 bp, 55 predicted proteins | sample 5384131 | NCBI WGS metagenome assembly VOFI01 (sample SAMN12384728, study PRJNA508395) | human gut metagenome | isolation source: healthy gut H | host: Homo sapiens
CCATCCTATGCCTCCCCCGTCATATTCCACCTGCATGAGGAACAGGCCCTCCGGCGGAGCCGTCGCGCCGGCCGCCTCCCGGTTCCTGGCCTCAAGGACAGCCTTCATCTCCTCCGGCCTTCGTTTTCCCAGGCCCACCTCCAGGAGCGTTCCAGTAAGGATCCGCACCATATTATACAAAAAAAAACCATTTCCTGTATAGGTAAACACCACTTTCGTTCCGTCTGTATGGATCCCGATCTGGTCCATCCGGCGGACCGTGCTTTTTTCATTCTCTTATTGGAACAGAAGCTTTTAAAATCATGCTCTCCCAGAAGATATCCCGCCGCCTTTTCCATGGCCGGGATATCCAGTTCACGCCCCAGTCCGTATACGTATTTTCTCTCAAATACACACTTCCTATCCGCTGTTTCCACGTAATACGCATACGTTTTCCTTACAGCGGAAAGACGGCTGTGGAACCGCTCCGGTGCCTCCTTCGCATCTATGACCCGTATATCCTCCGGCAGATACCGGTTCATATACTCCATGGCCGCTGCTGCCGACGGACAGAACTTCTCCTCAATATGGAAATTGGCCGTCTGCCCCCTGGCATGGACCCTGCATCGGTCCGTCCGGAGCCATGGACCTCCACTTCCTGTCCGGTCCATTTAAAAAGCACTGCCTCCAGCTTTCCCTGGATCGTATTGTCTGTATTCCCCTGTTTCTGCCAGCCGTCGTATCTGGAGCCGTCGTATTCCAGCATCAGCGATGTTCTTTTCATGATCGTTTCCCTTCTGGTCCTGCCAGGTATCATCTTATTGTATCAATTTTCCATTCAAATTGGAATACCTGGAACCAAATATTCCGCCTGCCAATATGATATCATAAGTGATCTTCTGTAAATATGGTATAAAAATGGGCGATCTTTCTTCACTTTTTCTTTTTACGGCCGCTCTCTGCGCCGATTCCTTTGCCGTCAGCTTTGTCTGCGGAACGGGAAAAAATAAAGATCCCCAGGAGCTCTGCATGGATCCTGGCCTTCTGTCCGGCAGCGGTGCTGGCCGCGGCCTGCCCTGGGAACCGTCCACCGGCCTCTGCTCCCGGAAGAGCTTCCCGTTTTTTAAGCGCCAGCCTCCTCATGCTCCTGGATTTTCCCGTTTTACAGCCAGCCCGGACTCTGCCTCCGTACCTGGAAAGGCAGTACAAAACAGCTCTCTGCCTCCGGCTCCTTTTTTTCTGGCCATGGGGCTTTCCTCTGATAACGGAGCAGCAGGCCTGGGGCCGGACTGGCCAGGGCCTCTCTGGCTGTCCTTTTCTTCCTTTCCCGATTCTCAGCTTCACCTCCGTCCGCCTGGGAGCCTTCCTGGGCAGAAAAAAGCGTACTGGCCCTGGAAAACAGCCGCCAGCTCCCGGGATCCCGGCGGTCCCTGGATCCGTCCGGACCGGAGGGCTGGTCCTGATCCTTCTGGGGATCCTGAAGCTCTTATGATCCGGTCCATTCTTTCCCAGCCATCCCCCGCGCTCAGAGATCCGGCTGAGCCCTGCCAGAAGCTCATGGGCCGCCAGGGGAGCAGCTGCCAGAAACAGCAGCTCCCCCCATTCCGTTCCAGACAGGGCTGCCGTCTGGAACAAGGCCACCACGCGGCTGTTTACCGTCACCAGTACCTGGAGGAACACTCCCAGGGGCCGCTGCCACCAGCATCAGCCGGTTTTCCAGATGATTCATCCGGAACACCGACCGGCCCACGTCCCGCATCCCCACAGCATGAAAAAAAAGCTGGGAAAGGCCCAGGACCGTAAAGGCATACGTCTGACAGCGGGCCAGGACAGCCCGGATCACCAAGGACCAGGGACAGGCTTTCCACCGTGATCCTGCGGCCCTCCGCCGCCAGGATCCCCCACTGGCAGCCGCAGAAAGGCCGTAAGGCTGATCACCGCAATAAGGAATCCATAAAACAGCGTGCACGCCATCCCTCCCCTGGAAAACAGGCTCTCATCCTTTCCCCTGGGCGACTCCTCCATCAGGGCGGGTCCGTCGTTTTTATCCGTTCAAGGGCCAGGGCCGGCAGGGAATCGGTGATCAGGTTGATCCAAAGGATATGGCTGGCCTTTAACGGCGACGGCAGGGAAAGGGCAATGGCCGTAAACATGGTCATGATCTCGCCGAAATTGGAGGAAAGGAGAAAGATCACCGCCTTCTTTATGTTCTCATAGACGCCTCTTCCCTCCTCGATGGCCTTCTCGATGGTGGCAAAATTGTCGTCTGTGAGCACCATATCCGCCGCCTGCTTTGCCACATCTGTTCCGGTCTGCCCCATGGCGATCCCCACATCGGCTGCCTTTAAGGAGGGCGCGTCATTGACTCCGTCGCCGGTCATGGCCACGATGCTTCCATTCTCCTTCAGCGCCCGGACGATCCGCACCTTATGGTCCGGGGAGCCCCGGGAAAGACCGCCGCCGTTTCTGCCCGTTCCTGAAGGGCCGCGTCGTCCATCCGGTCCAGCTCCGCCCCGCTGATGCACTGGGTCCCATCCTCTGCGATCCCCAGCCGCCTGGCAATGGCCAGGGCTGTGTCCCTGTGGTCCCCTGTGATCATCACCGTCCGCACATGGGCTCTCTTAAACATGGCCACCCGCATGGGCGGCCTCCGGACGCCCTGCCATGGATGCCAGGCCCAGCACGACCATGTCACCTCCTCCTTCCTTCCGTCCCCATCACTGCCAGGGAAATGGCCGTAATGAGCATCTCTCCCACATCCCGCTTCTGCCAGACGGCAAGACCGAAAAAGGGCCGTACAGAGGGCCACTGCCAGAATGCTCAGAGCGCCTCCCAGATCCCCCAGCCGTTTCTGTAAGGGTGTGGCCTCCATGGGGGCCTCCGGATCAGACGGGCGATCCTGCCGATCTACCATGCCGCCGTCCGCCTCTCCCACCGGAAGGCCGGCGGCCGCGAAAAACCCGTCAGGGCCGATTCCCTCTGCCCGCAGACTTTCCGTCCATAAAAAGCCTAAGATCCGCCGGCACCTGCCTCCCCGGCGTCCAGCACCACTAGATCCCCAGGCACCAGCTCTGCCGCGTCGATCTCCTGGTCTGTCTGATCCCGGCGCACCACTGCTTTCAGACGGGTCATTTTTTTCAAGGCATCCAGGGCCCTTTTGGCCTTCCCCTCCTGGATCATCCCCACAGCCCCGTTTAAGGCCGCCACCGCCGCAATGATACAGGCGTCCCCGATCTCTCCCAGGAACACGGAAATGACTCCGGCCGCCGCCAGCACATAGATCAGAGGATCCATGAACTGGGACAGGAGACAGGGAAAAAAAAGCCGGGCTGCTCCGGCTCCCTGCAGCCGGTTGGGTCCATACTGCTCCAGCCGTTTTCTGGCTTCCTCCGCCGAAAGACCTCCTGGATCCGTGGGAATGAAGGAGCCGCCCGGTCTCCTCTGTGGTCTTTGTTTCAAAAGGCCTCTGCCATAAAAATCCTCCTCCGTCCTCATCTCTGCTTTTGCAGTGTATGAAAAACGGGAGGGGAAATATGTGTCTTACTGGTAGATGGGGTATCTGCCGCAGATCTCTGTCACAGACGCCCGGATCTCATCCGCCTTATTCTCGAAATCCGTGGCTGCCAGCCAGACGCAGCGGGCGATCTCATCCATGTCGCTCTCCACCAGGCCTCTGGAGGTGATGGCCGGGTGCCGATGCGGACGCCGGAGGTAACGAACGGACTTCTGGGATCGTTGGGGACTGTGTTCTTATTGAGGGTGATATAAACCTCGTCGCAGCGGTTCTGAAGCTCCTTACCGGAAACATCCATGCCGCGCAGATCCAGCAGCATCAGATGGTTGTCCGTACCGCCGGTCAGGATCTTAAAGCCCTGCTTCTTAAGGGCCTCTGCCAGGGCCTTGGCATTCTTTAATACCTGCTCCTGGTAGGTCTTAAACTCCGGCTTTAAGGCCTCGCCGAAGCAGATGGCCTTGGCCGCGATCACATGCTCTAAGGGGCCGCCCCTGGCTTCCCGGGAAGATGGCCTTATTGAAATTGAACTTCTTATTGGCCTCCTCATTGGCTAAGATCATACCGCCTCTGGGACCGCGCAGGGTTTTATGGGTGGTGGTGGTCACCACGTCTGCATAGGGGAATGGGGCTGGGATGGAGACCGGCTGCCACCAGACCGGCGATGTGTGCCATATCCACCATCAGATATGCGCCGCACCGGTCAGCGAACTCACGGAACCGCTGAAAGTCGATGGTCGGCAGTAGGCGCTGGCTCCAGCAACGATCAGCTTCGGCTTTTGCCTCCATGGCCTTCTTTTCCAGCTCGTCATAGTCGATATATCCCTCGTCGTTGACGCCGTAGGGAACGATATTAAAGTACATACCGGAGAAGTTCACCGGGCTTCCGTGGGTCAGATGGCCGCCGTGGTCTAAGTTCATGCCCATTACGGTATCGCCGGGCTTTAACATGGCGATGAACACAGCCATATTTGCCTGCGCGCCGGAATGAGGCTGTACGTTGGCATAATCACAGCCAAACAGCTTCTTTGCCCGCTCGATGGCCAGGTTTTCCACCACGTCCACGCACTCGCAGCCACCGTAATACCGTTTTTCCCGGATAGCCCTCTGCATACTTGTTGGTAAGGACCGTTCCCATGGCCGCCATCACGGCCTCAGAAACGATATTCTCTGACGCGATCAGTTCCAGATTCCGTCTCTGTCTCGCAAATTCGGCGTTGACTGCCGCACCCACTTCGCTGTCATGCTCCGCAATGAGTCTCATCAGTTCATTTTACCATCCTGAATCCTCCTTATACATTATAAATCTGCCAGGCAGGGTCCTCCTTTTCCATTTTCCGGCCCGCCTGTTCCCTATTATAAATGCGTCCGGCCCTTAACCGGCCGCCTTATAATTCCTGATCACCGCCTGGAGCGTCCGGTTTCCATTGTATTCGTTTATATCTGGATAATATACAATGTCGATCCGGTCCTTTCCGGCCAGCTCCCTCTGGATCGCGTCCCCGTCCCCGAATAAGAGGCCGTCCATGGAAAGCCCCGTATCTGTCACCAGCCCCAGCTTCACCACGTTCCGGTTTTCCCCAGGACCCGGAGGCTGCGGATCATCAGTCCCTTCTGGGCAAACTGGGGCTTTTCATTCCCTGGCCAAAGGGCTCCAGCCGCTTAAGCTCCTCCACCAGTCCCTCGGTCACATATTCCAGAGGCATGGGAACGTCGATCCATACCCGCGGGATAAAAGTCCTCTTCGGTGAGGACCGCATTTTCATTGAGCCGCCTGCGGAATTCCGGAACGTCCTCTTCTTTTATGGAAAGCCCCGCCGCCATGGGATGGCCGCCGAACTTCGGCAGCAGCTCCCGGACCTTTGTCAGCTCCCGGAACATATGGTACGGCTCAATGGACCTTCCGGAGCCCTTCACCATATCCCCGCTCCTTGTGAGCACAATGGAGGCTTATGGAAATGCTCACGGACCCGGCCCGCAATGATCCCCGCCAGGGATTCGGTGGCAGTCCGGCAGAAAGACCACCAGTACCTTGTCTCCCATGTACCGCTCCTCCACCTGGGCGATGGCCTCGTCCTCTCCTTTTTTGTCATGTCCCTCCGGATATCATTTAATTCCTTTAATTCCTCTGCCAGACGCTCTGCCTCTGTCTCGTCCTCCGACAGAAAGAGCCTGAGAGCCGCCTTGGCCGTCTGGAGCCGCCCGCCGGCATTTAAGCACGGGCCGATGACAAAGCCGATATGGTAGGCGCTTAAGTCTGTAATATCAAGCCCTGTCTTCTCCACCAGCTTTCTGAGTCCCAGGTTCCTGGTGCGGGCCATCTGCTTCAGCCCGTATTTTTACCAGGATCCTGTTTTCATCCTGTAACCGCATCACGTCTCCCACAGTGGCAATGGCCGCAAATTCCAGGAGCGCCCTCCATTCCTCCCGGGGACCCCAGACGCTTCATAGAGCTTTTCCACCAGCTTGTAAGCCACGACCGCTCCGCAGATCTCACGGAAGGGATACGTTTCTCCCCTCCTGCTTGGGATCCACCACATCCGCCGGAGGAAGGACCTGTCTTTCCTCCTCCACCGGGACCTCATGATGATCTGTGACCACCACAGTCATTCCAAGCTCCTTTGCCAGAGAGATCTCCTTTGCTGCGGCAATGCCGTTGTCGCAGGTCACCAGAGTATCCACCCCGTCGGCAGCCGCCTGGCGGATGATGGCCTCGTTGATCCCATATCCGTCCCGGACCCGGTCCGGGATCTCATAATCGATGCGGGTGCTTCCAGCCGGCCCGGTTCCTTTACCCAGTTCCCTCTCTGCCCGTCTCAGGCCTGTCAAAGAAGGTAGGAGGCGCAGACACCGTCGATATCATAATCCCCGATGATCCGGATCCGCTTTTCCTCCCGGAGCTTTTTTATGAGAACGTTCACAGCCTCTCATATTTTTCATGAGAGCTCCGTCGTAAAAAGCCCGTCAGGGTGCCGTAAAGGTACCGCTCCATAGCTTCCCTTCGTCTCCATTCCCCGGTTTTCTCATGATCCGCACGGATACGGGGCTGACGCCCAGCTCCTTTGCCAGTCCGTTAAAATCCGCCCGTTTTGTCTGGACCATCCAGATTTCCTGTTTTTCTGTCTGTTTAAAATTTTGCACCGTTTTGTCTGAGCCATTCCCTTCTTGTCTTATAATCCGGTATCTCCTCTGCCACCACAGCCCAGAACGCCGGACTGTGGTTCATCTCCACCCGGTGGGCCAGCTCATGGACCACCAGATAGTCCAGTATTTCTTCCGGCATCAGTGCCAGCTTCCAGTTAAAATTCAAGTTTCCCTTGGCGCTGCAGCTGCCCCACCGGGTCTTCTGCTCCCGCACGGTGACCGTCCCGTAGGAAACGCCCATGCGCTCTGCAAAATACCGGCATTTCTTCAAAAAGCAGCTCCTTTGCCAGCCGCTTCCCGGCTTCCCGTTCCCGGTCCGTATACGCAGGCCGCGCCGCGGCTCTTTCCCTGCATTCTGCGATCCGCTTCCGGATCCAATCCCATGAGCCTCCACAAAGCGGTCTGCTTCCTCCGGTCGGACCCCATAGGGGATCCGGACCGTCACTGTCCCGTCTTCGGACACCTTAAGGGCCATGGTCTTTCTCTGGGCCCGATCAGCCCATAGGACACGTGCTCTGTTTTTTCTCTTCTGGATCTTCTCCACTGGATCCTCCGAATTTTTTTCAATATTTATCAAAAACCACACCATATATTCTATCACCATTGGCGTTTCCACGCAAGCAGACAGTTATATTTTTAGGGCAAAAAAAAAACAGGTCGTTTACACAACCTGTCTTTCGTGCGCCAGAGAAGATTCGAACTCCCGACACTACGGTCCGTAGCCGTATGCTCTATCCAGCTGAGCTACTGACGCCCATTGGGTGATTTTGTCTCACTCACTCAACGGTATAGAGTTTACTACATTATTCCCGTTTTGTCAACTATTATTTTTATTTTTCCATGAAACGTCTGATCTGGAGCAATAAAAAGCACCAGCCCCGTTCCCAGCAGGATATGGCCGATCCCGGCCACACCAGAAATGGCGGCGTTAATACTGGAAGAAAGCGGTGTACCCAGGACTGAAGGATTCCCCGGACCGCCAGCATCAGGACAGTCGTTCAGCCCTGTGTGATAGACTGCCAGGATCCTTCCGGTTTTGGGACCGGTAAAAGAAAAAGTTCTTTTCCAGCAGGAGCAGCAGCAAAAAAACACTGCCATTCCCAGCATGAAATAATGAGTATGGATCACCGACAAGGTCGTTTTAGCGGTAAAACCGGTAAACTTGGTAAACTCCCTGTAAAATACGCCCCCAGCCATTGCAAGAACGGCGTACAGCAGCGCGGCATTCATATAGCGTTTCATTTTTCTCCTCCTTTATCTGAATTCCTTCTTCATGGCAGAGTATCCAATGAGCACGGTCCACACATAAGCGCAGGTCTTGGGGATCATCAGCATCCCAACCATGGGATACGTTCCGGACCACAGTACCACAGGAATATAGAAGCCAAAGCTCAGCACAATGGTAAGCCACATCCATCGGAATGCCCGGTCCCCATTCTTCCTGGCACTGTCGAAAAACAGCACGATCACCAGAAGTCCCCAGCAGGGCAAAGGGGATATTGCGGTAGATCCCCCAGGAAAGCGGCGCATCTGCGCTGAGCCACCGGTTCTGCGGCATCATGCATAAAGCGATCCGGAGTCCTGCCAGACCATACAGCCGCCGTGAGGGTTCCTGCCCAAAACCCTGTAACGCAGCCGCCACACATAGTAAAGCAGCACATAAAAGACCGTCATAGTCACGGAGGTGATCCAGCTTTCCAAGCCCCAGGGGGGACAGTATAGTTTTCCAGCCCGGTGGTGCATAAAGCCAGCGCCCGGGGAACCAGATGGAACCTCCCAGCACCACGGCCATCCAGCCGAACAAAGGAACTGCCGGTCTCCTCTGCTGCCCCGGATCATCCGGATCCCGATAGCAATGACGGAGACCAGATAGACCACATCAAATAAAGTTTCTGCAACTGCCTGCATTCTTTTTCCTCCTCATAGTGAACGCCGTTCATTTCTTGTCCAAAAAAGAATCCTGATCTACAGGATTCTCCATTTTCGGAAATCTTAGTAAAGGGTCCTGCGGTGATCTCCAGCACCGCCCGGGGATCATAATCCTGACGCAGCAGCGCTGACAGCATCAGGGAAAACAGGACATCTGCAAATTTTTCTGCTGGAAACTGCTCTGTAAAAGCGTCCGGCCGGACCCTGGGGTCCCGCTTTCAGAACAAAAATGAGGCCGTCCGAAATATGCTTCCATGTCTCCTGCATCCGCTGTCTTCCCTCTGACTTCTCATTTCCCAGAAAACCCAGGGGAGTGCAGGGTAAAAAAACCAGGATATTTCCTCTGGCCATATTCCATCCGCCCGTACATCCAGGAAATACAGGCCAGCGTATCCTCAAACACGCTTCCGTCCTCCGGCTCATGGAAGATCTCGCACCAGACGCTCTCCACCGTGGCGCTCATAAGCGCTTCCTTGACTTAAAATAATTGTAGATGGAACCCACAGATACTCCGCAGGCCGCCGCAACGGAACGGATGCTGACGGCGGACCAGCCCTGTTTCTGGATCAGCTCCCGGTTTGTTTTTAAGATCTCGTCTTTTGAAGTTACAACAGTATTCATCCAGCCACCTCAATATGAACATTGTTCATTATACTCTTTCCATCTCTTCTTGTCAAGAAAAAGAATGCTGCAAAAAACAACCCGAGAATTACTCAGAAGCTGTTTTACAGCATTCCCATAAAAACCGACCTTCCTGTTTTTACCAGATCTCCGGCTTCACATCCTTTGGCAGGGGATCCGGATACGTCTCGCCGTCCAGCTTTTCCAGCCAGTCCTCCTTTATTCTTTCCAGAAGCTCCGGCTTCTCCAGCAGCTCTGCTCCCGTACAGGCCATGATCTTGGCCGCCGTCAGCATTCCCTTATGCGCCGCCGGGGCTTTTTCCCTGGGCAACGGCCTGCCAGGAATGGAGCGCCGTTCCGGCCGCATAGCAGTTGATATCCACCTTGCCTGTGGGAACTACCCAGCTCACATCTCCCACGTCCGTGGATCCTCCTCCGCCAAAGGAAACGTGCCGTTCCAGGACAAAGTCCAGCATGGGGGCTTTCCTCCATCTGCCTCTTTTTTCCTTTGTCCCTGCCGCTGAGGATCGAGATCAGATCCTTCAGTCCCTCCTTGTCCAGCTCTGTGATCACCTCCTGGAACCGCCTCGCATAGGCCAGTTCTTCTTCCTCCGTATATCCAATGGGAACAAAGTGACGCATGTTCTCATACATAATATCTTCCAGAGTATCGTTCTCGATCACATTGGAATAGGCGGCCACCTGTTTAATATCCACCGTGGTGCCAGTGATCGAGGGCCGCCCCTGGCAATATCGCACATTCTTTCATAAAAAGCTTTTTCACCTGGGTCACCTTGGGCGCACGGATGGCATAAAGGATCTGGGCCTCCGACGGGATCACATTGGGAGCAATGCCTCCCGGGTTGGTGATGGCCCCGTGGACTCTGGCCTCGTCGATCATGTGCTCTCTCATGTAATTGACGCCGATGTCCATGATCTCCACCGCGTCCAGAGCAGAGCGCCCCAGCTCCGGCGCGCCTGCCGCGTGGGAAGAGATCCCATGAAACGTGAAAAATACACGGAAGTTGGACAGGTATTTATCTGCCATCATGGTCTTATTGGTGGTGCTTGGATGCCAGGTAATGGCGGCATCACAATCATTAAAAAAGCCGTCCCGCACCAGATACGCCTTTCCGCCGGCATTTTCCTCTGCCGGACAGCCGTAATACCGGATGGTGCCCAGAAGTCCATGGGACTCCATATAAGTTTTTTAAAGCGTCCGATGCTGCCACTGCCGCCGTTCCAAGAAGATGGTGGCCGCAGCCATGGCCGTTGGTCTTGCCGGGGACCGGACGGCGTTCTGTGCTGTCCGCCTCCTGCTCCAGGCTGGAAAGGGCGTCAAACTCGCCTAAAAATGCCAGTACCGGCTTTCCGCTGCCATACTCGGCAATAAACGCCGTCTCCTCTCCCGCCAGATCCGCCCGGATGGAAAAGCCCCTGGCCTTTAAATATTCCTGCTGGAGCCTGGAGGAATCATACTCCTGGAATCTGGGCTCCGCAAAGCCCCAGATCCGGTCGCTCATGGCCGTATAAGCCTGTTTTCTGTCCTGTACAAAGTGTCCGATCTCCGCGCGAAAATCTTTTTTCCATATGATATGCCTCCTCTTACCAGATCTCCGGCTTCAGGTCCTTTGGAAGGGATTAGGATATTCCTCCCCATTGAGCTCTTCCTTCCAGTCCTTCTTTTGCCTTTTCCACCAGCTCCGGCTTTAAAAGAAGCTCTGCACCGATGTTGGCCATGACCTTGGCTGCTGCGATCATTCCCTTGTGGGCAATGGAGGATTTTCCCTGGGCTGTGGCCTGCCAGAGTGGAGCGCTGTTCCGGCTGCATAGCAGTTGACGTACACATGGGCCGTGGGTACCTTCCAGCTCACGTCTCCCACGTCGGTGGAGCCGCCTCCCGCCATACCGGCTGTTCCGGTCTACGATGAAATCCCAGAGAGGCGTTTCCAGAAGCTCCCTTTTTCCGGTCGCGGCCGCCGATATCTGCGGCGATGGCCTTAAGCCCTTCCTTATCCAGCTCGGTGATCACGGACTGGAATTTCCTCGCATAATCCAGTTCCTCCTCCGTGTATCCAATGGGGATCACACGCTCCAGATTTTCCTGGATCAGATCATTGAGAGTCTCGTTATTGATCAGGTCCGAATAAGCGGCCACCTGTTTGATATCCACTGTGGTGCCCGTGATCAGAGCCGCTCCCCTGGCAATGTCGCACATGCGTTCAAACAGCTTCTGTACCTGGGTCACCTTGGGCGCGCGGATGGCATAAAGGATCTGGGCCTCCGACGGGATCACGTTGGGGGCAATGCCGCCGGAATTGGTGATGGCTCCGTGGACCCTGGCCGCATCGATCATGTGCTCTCTCATATAGTTGACGCCGATGTCCATGATCTCCACCGCATCCAGGGCCGACCGGCCTAACTCCGGAGCCCCCGCCGCATGGGAGGAAATCCCGTGGAAGGTAAAGAAGGCGCGGAAATTGGCCAGGTGGAAGCCGCCCTTCATGACCTTGCTCATGGTGTAGGGATGCCAGGTGATGGCAATATCGCAGTCGTCAAAGTATCCGTCCCGTACCAGATACGCCTTGCCTCCGGCATTCTCCTCTGCCGGACAGCCGTAATACCGGATGGTCCCGGCCAGCTTATGCTCCTCCATATACGTTTTTAAGGCGTCGGCCGCTGCTGCCGAGGCCGTTCCCAGAAGATGATGACCGCAGCCGTGACCGTTTTCTTTTCCGGCGATGGGGCAGTGCTCCGTCTGATCCGGCTCCTGCTGGAGACTGGAAAGAGCATCAAATTCTCCTAAAAATGCGATCACCGGCTTCCCGCTGCCGTATTCTGCTATGAACGCAGTTTCCTCTCCAGCCAGATCTGCCCGGACGGAAAAGCCTCTGGAGCTTAAATACTCCTGCTGGATCCTGGAGGACTCCCGCTCCTGGAATCTGGGCTCCGCAAATCCCCAGATGGCGTCGCTGATATCTGTGTACGCCTGGCTTCTCTTGTCGATGAGCCCCTCGATCTCATCCTTGAATTCTGTTCCCATAAGTTTTCTCCTTTTCTGTATTTTTAGTCGTGATGCTTCCCCGTTATGGAAGCTGCCGCGATCCTCCACACCGTCACCGCTTCCACCGCCTGGTCAGAAAATGAATTCTCTGAAAACGGCAGTGCTTTCTGGTCCTCTCTGCCGTCTCCCGCAGCCAGTGCCTCGCACTCTGCCGCATGGTTCATGATCACCGCCAGGCCTTTTCTTTCTCCTCTGCCGGAACGAGCTCTGCCGTCCCAGTCCCGCAGACGCTGTCAAACCCGGCTGTGGACCTGCATGCCTCCACAAAATTCAACGAGACCTGGCTTCCTCCCACGATGGTGAACGAAACATGGGGATCCGCATTGAGCCGGTCCAGCTTGGTCCCCACAGCCGCTCCATGGAAATACAGTGTCAGCCACCCGTTTTCCAGGGCCGCCCCATAATTCATTGAATTAAATACGGACATGGCGTATTCTGGAACGCCACGCAGCAGACACCCTGCCTTCTGACGATCTCCATGATCCTGTCCATGTCCGTAATTTCTCTGTCGTTTTCTTCTCATGCTGCCCTCCCTGTTTTCTTTCTTCCATTTAGAACAACAGTTATCTGACAGCAATCATATCATATTTTCTGATTTCTCACAAGACGGAAGATCCCGTCCTGGCTATATCTGCCCCTTTTTCATCTCCTCACAGCAGTGGCATGCCACCAGATGGCCTGGCTCCATTTCCAGCAGCTCCGGCCGCTCCTTCCGGCAGCGTTCACTGGCAAACCGGCAGCGGTTGATGAACCGGCAGCCCTCCGGCGGGTCCACCGGGCTGGGAGCTCTCCTCCAGACGGATCCTCTGCTTCTTTTCCTCCACCTCCGGATCCGGGATGGGGATCGCAGAAAGCAGCGCCTGGGTATAGGGGTGCATGGGGTTGGCGTATAAGGCCGACGCCTGGGTGATCTCCACGATATTTCCCAGATACATCACAGCCACCCGGTCTGAGATGTGCTTGACCATGGCCAGATCATGGGCAATAAACAGGTACGTCAGTCCCTTCTCCTTCTGGAGACGGATCAGAAGATTGACGATCTGCGCCTGGATGGACACATCCAGCGCCGAGATGGGCTCGTCGCAGACGATAAACCCGGCTCCACTGCCAGGGCCCTGGCGATCCCGATCCTCTGGCGCTGGCCGCCGGAAAATTCATGGACGTACCTGGTGGCGTGCTCTGCATTGAGTCCCACGGTCTCCAAAAGCTCCTTCACCCGGGCCTGCTCCTCCTCCCGGCTCTTGCACATATGATGGGCCTTCAGCCCCTCGGCAATGATGTCTCCCACCTTCATCTTGGGGTCAAGGGAGGAATAGGGGTCCTGGAAAATGATCTGGACTTCCTTCGTAAACTCCTTCCGTTCCTTTCCCCGGAGGCTGTGGACGTCCTTTCCCTTATAAAGGACGTGTCCGTCGGTCTTATTGTGAATGCCGATGCAGGTACGGCCGCAGGTGGTCTTTCCGCAGCCGGACTCGCCCACGATCCCCAAAGTCTCTCCCTTGCGGATAAAAAACGAAACGTCGTCAACGGCCTTTAAGGTCCCCCCTGCCTGTCTTAAAATATTTTTTCAGATGACTGACTTCCAGGATCTTTTCTTTTTTCTTCCATGGTTCCCCTCCTTTACTCTTCGTTTCCCTGCGCTGCCATGGGATGGTACAGCCAGCACTGGGCCGTATGGCCGTCCTCAAACTCAAACATCGGAGGCTCTGACTTCTGGCAGATCCGCATGCACTGGGAACACCTGGTGCTGAATGCACAGCCCGCCGGAGGATCGATCATGTTGGGCGGAGTCCCCTCAATGGATTCCAGGGACTGCTCCTCCTCGGTGTCCAGTCTTGGCACGGCCCGTAAGAGCGCCTTTGTATATGGGTGCCTGGGCCGGTAAAAGATATCCTGGCTGCTGCCGGTTTCCACCACCTTGCCTGCATACATGACGATGATCTTTTTTGCGATATTGGCCACGATCCCCAGGTCATGGGTGATCATGATCACCGCCATGCCGAATTCCTTCCGGATATCCTTTAAAAGATCGATGATATCCGCCTGAATTGTCACATCCAGGGCTGTCGTCGGCTCGTCCGCGATCAGAAGCTTGGGCGCACAGGACACGGCCATGGCGATCATGACCCTCTGGCGCTGTCCGCCGGAAAATTCATGGGGATACTGCTTCATCCGCTTTTCCGGGTTGGGGATCCCCCACCAGCTTTAAAAAGGCGTCCCGCCTCCTCCCAGGCCTCTGCCCTGTACATTCTGGTATGGATCAGAAGCTTTTCTGCCACCTGGTTTCCGATGGTCATGGTGGGGTTTAAGGCCGCCAGCGCATCCTGGAAGATGATGGCGCAGTCCTTTCCCCTGTATTCCTGCCACTGCTCCGGCGTCTGGGAAAGGATATCCCTTCCCTCGAACAGGATCTGGCTTCCCTCCTTGATCTCTCCGGGAGGCGTCTGGATCGGGCCCATGATGGTCTTGGCTGTAACGGATTTTCCGCAGCCGGATTCTCCCACAATGGCCACAGACTGTCCGGCGTCGATGGAAAAGGAAACGCCCCGTACAGACTGCACCTCTCCGGCGTAGCTGTGGTACGAAACCCTCAGATTCTTTACTTCCAGAAATTTCTCCATTTCTACCTCCTATTTATGAAGCCGGGGATCCAGCGCATACTGGAGTGCGTCTCCCAGGATATTAAAACAAAGTACCGTCAGCAGAATAAACATTCCGGGGATCAGCGCCAGCAGAGGATCGTAAAGGATATACTGCTGGGCATTCTGGAGCATGCTTCCCCAGGACGCCTTGGGAAGGGCCACTCCGTATCCCAGATAGCTTAAGGCCAAACTCGTCCAGGATCGCTCCTGCAATGCTTAAGGACGCCGCCACAATGATCTGAGTCGTCATGTTCGGGATAATATGCTTTTAAAATGATCTTCACATAGCTGACGCCCAGGGTTTTCGCCGCAATGACAAAATCCCTCTCCTTTAAGGTCAGCGTCTGGGCGCGGACGATCCTGGCCACGCCGGTCCAGGAGAACAGGGCCAGCATCAGCACCAGGGTCACCATGTTATTGGGGACAAAGGAGAAAATGACAATGATCATCAGAAGGCTGGGCACCGACTGGAACATATCCACGATCCGCATCAGGATTATATCGATTTTTCCACCGGCATATCCGCTGACCGCGCCCACGCAGGTCCCGGCAGTCACCGAGACCACCATAGTAGCAAAGCCCACCAGGAGAGACACACGGCTTCCGTATAAGGCGCGGGTAAAGGAATCCCGTCCCAGCTCGTCGGTTCCAAACCAGTGCTCCCTGCTGGGACCGGCCATTTTATTCATAACGTCCATGTAGTCCGGGTCAACGGAAGAAAGAGGAGCCATGAGCGCCCCAGTGATGATCACGCAGAGGATCACCAGGCAGACCGCCGCGATCTTGTTTTTCTCCCAGGGCCTTTTTTCACATGATGGAAGAAGCCTCTGTCATAGCTCACGGAAATTTCCTTATTTTTCCCGTTCGATCTTTGAAAAATCCTCCGCCTTCAGGGCGGCTCTGATTGAGTGGTGTCAGTAATTTCGCCATACCTTACTCCTTTCCCTGTTTGATCCTGGGATCTGCAAAGCCGTACAGGATATCTGCCAGGAAGTTTCCCAGCAGCAGCATGGTGCAGGAAAACATGGTGATGCCCATGATCATCGGATAGTCACGGTTGTTGATGGCAGACATTCCCAGAGTACCAAGTCCCGGCCATGCAAATACAGATTCAATGATAAAGGGAACCGGTCACCAGGGTCCCCAGACGGGAGCCCACCGAGGTGATAACGGGAAGCATGCAGTTTTTCAGCACATGGCCGTACATGATCCTCTTTTTCCCGCTCCCTTGGATACGGCTGTCGAGGACGTATTCCTCTTCTAACTGGACGATTGTATTGGAACGGATATAGCGGACAAACACCGCCATATTATTGAGGCTCAGCACCAGCGCCGGCATGATCCCGTGCTGGATCACATCCCAGGCAGAATTCACACCGATGGTCCGCATACCGGAGCCCGGCAGGAGCTTAAAGGTCATGGAGAAAACAATGATCATCATGATCCCCAGCCAGAAGGCCGGCACCGATATGCCCAGATACGTCAGCCCGCTTATGATATTATCCGCCAGTTTATTTTTATGGGTCCCGGCGATCAGGCCCAATGGAATGGCGAGGACCAGGGGAGAGGACCAGGGGGAAGCGCCCATGAGCCCGGCGGTGCAGGGCAGCTTTTCCAGGATCTGGTCCAGTACGGGCCGTTTATTATTAATGGAGATCCCCAGGTTTCCCCTGGCGGCCTTTCCGGCCCAGCTCATGTACTGCTCCACCACATTTCCGTTGAGGCCCAGGGACTCTCTCATCCGGTCCAGCTCTTCATCCGTCATCTTATGACCGGTGGCGCCCGGCGTCATATAGATGTAAAGGGGATCGCCCGGCGCAAAGTAAACGATGGAGAAAGAAAATATGGAGACCAGGATCCATACAAAGATCATTTGCGCAAAACGTCTTAAAACGAACTTCTTCACGATGTACTCCTTTCGTAGGGTCTGCGGTAAAAAATGCCGCCCTCAGATAGTGTGAAGGCGGCATAACGTTTTGACCCGGAAATTATTCCATTGTTAATTTCGTGTAATCCTCAAATACGGGAGTTCTCTTGATGGTGTCAGCTCCCTTGATATTGGAGGTCGTAACGAACACATAGTTGGGGTAAGCGATGGGATAGCAGGTCAGTTCATCCCTTGTCTGGATCTGGATCTGCTTATAGATGGCAGCCCGCTCCTCCGGTGTATAAACGGTACGCGCGTCTTTCCATAACTGGGATACCTCGTCGCTGACAGCCAGGTTTACGCCCCATGTGCCGTCATACATACCAGCAACCACCTGGTCCGGGTCGCCCACAGCGCCATAGCCGTTCAGATAGAACTCATAATCGCCATCGGTTCCAAATACCTTCTCAAAGAATCCGGCAGATTCCAGCGGGATCACTTCCAGATTGATCCCCACGTTCTTTAACTGCTGCTGGATGATCTGTGCGGACTCCTTCATGTAAACACGCTCGGAGTTGAAGTACAGAGTCAGAGTCTTGCTGTCCAGGCCAGTCTCCTTCACCAGCTGCTTTGCCTTTTCCACATCCTGGGTATAGCCCTCTACGGAAGGATCATAGAAGGTGTTTACATTACTGAAGATGGAATTGGCGGACTCTGCCATTCCGTCGCCATATGCGCCTGCAATGATCTCATCGCGGTTTAAAGCTGCAAACACTGCCTCCACTACCTTGGGATCTGAACCGTTTCACAGAATTTGTTTACGGCCAGATAGTTTACGCGGCCCTCCGGATACTTCACAACTGTAAAGTTGGGATGCCTCATGTACTTAGCCACTGCCGGTGCGTTTGCCAGCTCCATGAAGTTTACTTCCCCGTTCATCAGAGCCACTTCCTGGGCAGAAAGGTCGGAGATGATGCGGAAGGTCACTTTATCGATGGACGGGCGCCCATGTAGTAATCTTCATACTTCTCAAGGAGCAGATACTCATCCTGCTTGAACTCAGTCACCTTATATGGACCGGAGCCGATCCCTTCATATTTGCTTCCCCTGCGGATACTACGCTGGGGTTGCCCTCAAATACGTGCTCCGGGATCAGGGTCAACTGCCCAGAAGGTCTGCGTAAGATGCAGATGCCATGGGAAGTGTAACCTTGACTGTCAGATCGTCCACCTTCTCATACTTTACCGGCTGGTCGTTGAGGATCACGATATTGGTCCCGCCTGCACCGTTGTTGGTATCGGAGCATACGTCCATGGTGAAGATCATATCGTCGGCTGTGATGGCCTCGCCGTCATGCCACTTCAGACCCTCTTTTTAATTTTTACAGTGATCTGCATTCCGTCTTCAGAAACCTCATAGGAATCTGCCAGATAGTATCTGGTCTCATTTACGTCAATGACATAAAGCGGATCGTAGAGCGGATTCAGCATTGCCGCTTCCTTATATCCCTCCAGAAGAGGATTCAGATTCGCCACACAGCTGGCGCTGGGCATAACCAGATTCTTTTCTCCGCCTGCCTCTGTCTGGACTGCGGCTGTGGTTTCTGCTTCTGTCTTGGCAGCCTCTGTCACTGCAGCAGTGGTGTTCCCCTCTGCCGGTGCAGCCGCCGTTTCCTTTTTGTCTCCGCCGCATCCTGTCAGTACCGCCATGGCAGCCACTGTACATAAGAGCGCGCTTAATGTTTTTCTTTCTCACTTATATTCCTCCTGGGTGATTCCATATTTTCCTTCCGGGAGTGCCCGGAAAACCGAACTGATTATACATGGATAAAATGGTATAGTCAAATTCATTTTTTCTATGGATTCTTTTGAAATTATTGCAAAATATATATAGTTTTGCTGCGGGCTATTCCAGCCTGCTGGACGCGAAGGCAGCAGCCAGGCGGATGCATGCGTCCACATCCCCAAGATCCGCCATCTCCACCGGAGAATGGATCCCCCCGGCACGGGATCGAGATTCCTCCCGCCAGCACTCCGTCATGGGAAATATGCATGGGACCTGCATCCGTCCCTCCAGCGGACATGAGATCCGGCTGGGCCGGGATCCCATGCCCGGCAGCCAGCTCCTTAAGCCGCTCCACCACAGCTCCATGGCACATCGAGGGAGCCGTCCATCACCTTGATCCCAGCGCCCTTTCCCAGCGCTGCGGAAACCGTATGCCTGCTTCCGGGAACATCGTCCGTACATGTAACGTCCACCGCGATCCCGTAATCCGGGACGATCCCATGGGCCGCCGTATGGGCGCCGCACAGTCCCACTTCCTCCTGGACCGTAAAAAACAAAGTACAGATCATTGGGGCTGTCCGCCGCCAGCGCCATGGTCTTTAAAAAGGATCACGCACCCCAGACGGTCATCCAGATAGGGAGAAAACAGTGTGGTGCCTGTCTGTACCAGCTGCCCCATATAAACGGCAGCATCTCCCACAGACACCTTTTTCTCCGCCTCTTCCCGGCTCTCCGCACCGATATCCACATAAAGATCCTCCATGGACAGCTTCCCCAGATCCGTCCCGCTGGAGGCGATGGTGCCTATGGTCCCGTTTTCAAACCGGACCAGGGAGTGAAGGATCTTTTTCCGGCCGGACGCCTCCGATCTTTGCGACCCGGAGAAAGCCAGCGCTTTCAATATGGGTCACGATCAGGCCGATGGAGTCCAGATGGGCCGCAAACATTACCTTAGGTCCCTCTCCCTTTTTTATGGCAGATCAGATTTCCCAGGCGATCTGTCCAGATCTCATCTGCATAGGGCTCCGCCATTCTGCGGATCTCCTCCGCCACTGTGGCCTCCCGGCCGGATATCCCATATACAGCCGTCAGCCTCTGAACCATGGTCATCATATCCATTTTTCTCCTCCTCCTTCTACTTTTCAATGGAAAGCTTGCTGAAATCCTCGAAGATCGGAGCTGTCCGGATGGTATCGGCGCCCTTTACGTAGCTGCGTACTGCAAACACGTAGTTGGGGAATGCCAGCGGATAGATGGACCGGTCTTCGTAAACCTCTTCTGCAGTTCTTTATAGATCTCCGCTCTTTCTTCCATATTGGATGTGCCGCGCCCGTCTTTCCATAACTGGGCTGCTCTCGCTGCTGTACAGGTTCTGGGTCAGGTGCCGTCAAACATGCCTGCCACCACATTGTCCGGATCCCCTGCGGCTGCGTAGCCCATCATGTACATATCAAAATCTGTATCATCGCTGAAAATCTTTTCCATATAGCCGGAGGATTCCAGCGGGTGTGATCTCCAGGTTCAGGCCGACCTCCTTAAGCTGCTGCTGGATCACCAGGGCCATATTTTTCAGTCCCTCGTTCGTATTGGTCACCAGCGTTAAAGGTCGTTCCCTCCGCCTGCAGCTCCTTTACGATCTCCTTTGCCTTCTCCACATCCTGCTCATAGTACGGATTGCCGGCATTATAGAAAAAAGGTTCACATTGCTGAGCGGGGAATTGCCCGGCTCTGCGATCCCTTTTCCATATGCGCCCTCGATGATAGCCTTCTGGTCCATGGCCAGGAAAACGGCTTCCACCAGCCGTCTGTCCTCAAATTTGGGACTGAAGGCATTGATCGCCAGGTTGTTGACACGGCCTTCCGGATATTTGATCACTGTAACCGTATCATCGGCCTCATATTTTTGCAGTGCATCGTAAGTGGAGATCTCCAGGAAATCCACCTCTCCGTTGACAAAGGCCACCTCCTGGGCGTTCTCATCCGGAACGATCTTAAAGATCACATGATCGATGGACGGCTCTCCACCGTAATAATTTTCATATTTATCCAGCTTTAAATACTCATCCTGCGAATTCGGCCACTTTGTACGGGCCGGATCCGATCCCTTTAAATTCTCCTCAGCGCCCACGATATGGGTATCCCCATTAAATACATGCTTTGGCATCAGTGTAAAATGTCCGAGAGCCTCTGCATAAGAGGCGGAAGCCTGGGGCAGCGTCAGCTTCACAGTCAGATCGTCTACTCTTTTCATAGCTCACCGGCTGGTCATTGACAAAAGGCAACATTGGCAAATCCTGCGCCGTTGTTGGTATCCAGATTGCACTCCAGAGTAAAGATAAAGTCATCGGCCGTGATCGGCTGTCCATCGTGCCAGGTAAAGACCATCCTTCAGCTTGACCGTTACATTTAAGCCGTCTTCAGATACCTCGTAGGACTCTGCCAGGTAATATCTGGTTTCATCCACATCCATATAAAACAGCTCGTCGTAAATGGGCCCCATCATGATCCAGCCAGCCTCTGTGATCTCAAACTGGCGGTTCAGCGTCGTAACACAGGAAGACATGGGAATGGTCGGGGTCGTCTCCTCCTGCTCCTTGTCAGCAGCTTTTGCGGCAGCTGTTTCTGCCTCTGCCTTTACCGCCTCTGTTTCCTTTGCTGTCTCCGCTTCCGTCTGCGCCGGAGCAGGAGCTTTCGCCTTCTGGCATCCGGAGACTGCCAAAAGCGCAGCTGCCGTAAACATTCCCAGCAAGTGCATTTTTCAGTTTCATTGTCATTTCCTCCCCAAAGTCGTCGTATTCTGCGCATCGCCTTTTCCCCTGGTCCTGGCCGCCTTCGCTGCCTTAGGGATCCAGAGTTTCCAGCACAAATGCGTCCTCATTATATCATCTGGCCGGCTGAATGAGAAATTGTTTTTCTCTATATGGATTTCACCATTATATTCTTTTTATTCGATTCTATTTTCTATTTTTTTATACAGGAAATTCAATAAATTCTCTTTTTTCTGGACTTACGAAACAAAAAAAGAGAGTCTGCATTATACAAACTCTCTTCTATGCCGGTGACCGGACTTGAACCAGTTATATGAATTTGCGAAAAACCCCAATATGCCGAATCTCCTTGATTTTCCAGGGCTTCTGGTTTTAAGATTATTGTCTGAAATGCAAAAATATCATATAAAAATCAAGAGTTTGGCTAACTATGCAACACGAAATGCAACACGAATTTCTTCCTATATATAATAGGCTTACAATTCCAGGCACAGTGCTCCCCTATCATTGCACCGACACCGGATTTCTCCCTCCAGCATGGCTCCATCCGGGCCAAAGGCAAAGACCTCATCGCCAATCTGCATGAGCCGGCCAGTAACCATTGCACCATCAGAGCCAAGGTAATACCACTTGCCAGCCTTATCCTGTCTCCATGCGTTGGTAACCATTGCGCCAGATCCATCAAACCAGTACCACCGGCCATCGGGATCCCGGTGCCAGTCATCGCGTACCGGCTCTCCTGTGTCGCCGTGATAATATCTCCAGGTCCCGGCCTCCTGGATCCAGCCGGATTTTTTACGGGTTCCGGCGGAGCAGCTTTGGCCCCATCATCCAAAACAACTACCGTGTGCCCCTTTGTCCTCGTTACCAGGATATCCCCACGCAATAAGTAGTCTGGCTTTTTTTTACAGTACTTGTCATCTTTTAAGATATCAAACTTACCGGTCGCCCGCAATGTACTCACCTCATTGGCTGTGTTAAAACTGGCCACTTTAACTCCGGCGTACAGGCAGCATACCCGGACAGCCTCGGAGCAATCTGTCTCGCAGGGTGACAAAACCTTGCTGGCATCATATCCATATCCAGCAGCAATAGCAATCAGGCTTGTCCTGTGATCCTGGCAGTAACCGATATTATTGTTGGCGCAAATGGATTCCATGTTGTGGGCAATCAGCTCACGTACTGGCTTATCTTTCGCCCGGATGACGACCCATCCTTTGCTGTGTAAATACCAGTCCTGCGTGGACACCTCCCTTCCTCCCTTCTGGTCTCCCGGCTTTTCCTCCATTGATTCCGCCATTTTCATTCGATCTTGCACTTCCAACTCTTACCATATGTGTTCCTCGCTTTCCATTTAAAAGAACGCCCCCAGGGGTAACCATCTCTGGGGGGCTATTGTTGCGACGTCGCAATAAACATCCGGCTTAACCCCGTCGGCCGGGAGATACTGGATCACCTCCTCAAGACTTATCCACGGGCCTTTTCTGGTAGCCGGTCCGGTCCCAGATTTCTTTGAGCCGCTCCCATCCGTCCATAGCTACCAGCGCCACGATAAAGGCCCAGATCATACACGCAAAGACCATATACCAGGTGATCTCACGATCCATCCACACCATCAGCGCCACAAAGGTCACCGGGCACAGCACCAGGGACAGCACGATCACCACTACCGACGTGGGGAGCTTATCCAGGCCCGGCCAGGATTTGACCACCTGGGTGACCGCAGAAACCACAAAGGCCATCACGCCGATGGCCACCAAAAAGATACGATATGTACTGCATGATTCCGCTAAAATCCATTCTGTTTTTCCCCTTTCACTATCTGATATACTGCACAGCTAACATTGCAAGCCCTGTGATCACAGCACCAGCCAGGAGCCCCACGGCCGTGTCCAGGACCTTGTCCGACATCCGCTGCCATCTCCTCGCCGGCTGCTGCTCCAGGGCTTCCAGGCGGCCGTCAAACCGCTCCAGTCGTGTTCCCTGGTCCTTAAGCTCTGATAACATCTGCCGCATGTCCTGGGCCAGGGCATGGACGGAGATCGTAAGGTCCTGGATTGCCTTTACGGACTGCTCCAGATCATCGATCCGGTGGTTCTGGCGGTTGTCCCTCGTCCCGGAGTCCGGCAAGCTCCACTTTTACAGTCTCATCCATTGGTATCACCTCCATTCCTTTATCGAAAAAGACAGATAAATCTATTTAACCGTATCCTTCAAAACCAGTTCCCAAACTACTTTTAGTAAACCAATATAGCGTTCCCCTCAAATACGGCTGAGTTGATCCACTAGTTAAATACATTCTAATTTCATTAGGAGCGCATTGTACAAATATTGCATGCTGTGATTGTAGTGGAAACACATTATATTGGCTATAATCCCTTCCCGGAATAATATTGTTGGGGTCTCTCATAAATCCCATTTGAGCGCACTAGACCTTGAACCATTAGCATTTTCATTTTTGCCGACAAAAATAGCGAAATAACCGGTCGGCAAATTTGCTTTTTCAACACCGCATATGTTGATGGAATTTGAAAATTAATTGCCTGGCTTCCCATTTGTTTATAACTACTGGGAATTCCATTCGCTCTTATAGTTCCGCCACTATAATATCCAGCTGCTACACTCTGGCTTCCACCTGGATTTAATGTCACATTTAATGCTCCCCTATTAGCCATACTGCCGGCTACGTTTTGCACCGTCCTTCCAGTAGGTCTTACCGCTAAGCACATCCCCCCCATCTGCTGCCGTGGCTCCTCCTGTCTGCGACGCCAGGCTGTTGGCCGTCACCCGGCCGGATCCGTTATGGTACCCGGCGGGGATCGTAGCTTCCCCGGCATTCAGTGACGTTCCGGCGGCTCCCCGGTTAGCCATAGTCCCGGTGCGTTTCACACCGTCTTTCCAGTAGGTCCTGCCGGACAGGACATCCCCGTCCGCTGCCGTGGCTCCTCCCGTCTGCGATGCCAGGCTCTTTGCCGTTACCTTTCCACCGCCGTTATGGTATCCCGCCGGAACTGTATAGCTCCCGCCTGCTGCCAGCTCCTGGGCCACAGCCCCCGCGGTTCGGCATCGTCCCGGCCCGCCTCGTTTTCGGGTCCTTATTGTAATAGGTTTTCCCAGACAGGACATGGGAATCCGCCGCATCCCCCGGTCAGCTCCAGCGTTCCCCTCCACCGGCTCATCGCTGCTGTCGCTTGTAACCGCCGTCTTCCCTTTTAATACATCTCCTCTGGCGGCAGTCAGCTCGTCCGATGACGCCCGCCGCCTCCGCCTCCCATAATAACTGCTTTTTGCCATTAGATATCTCCTTTCTGGATACTTACTCCGGTAAGCATGACCTGAAGTCTGCATCCGGCTTCTTTTCTCCGCAATAAAAGGCCATAGTTCCGTCTCCGCTCTCCCCGTCCGTGATCATTCCGGCCAATTTCCTATACTGCTTCACTGTAGCCGCAGGGAGTTCCTTTGGCGTATATGGGTGAATCCCGACCACATCCGTAGCCTTTGCCCCCGGTACCGCCACGGTCTGTCCGTATGGAAGAGAACCGCTCCATCCGGACGCCGGAAGGCTGACCACCACGGCATTTCCCAGGCGGTTGATTTCCGTATTGGATGCATTGATGTCATTGGCTCCAAAAAATCCCCCTCCTGTGTATACTCAGTCATGTCAATCAACGAGATTGTTTTATCATCATTGGTTGTCATTGCATATTTTCTTGCCCCGGCAAACATGTCATCCCTGTAATCTGTTTTTAACAAGGTACTTCCCTCCTTCCCAGTTTAAAGGCCAGACGTCTCCGGCCGTTTATAACATTTCTGATATTCTCATAAATCATCAGGCACGCTGATTCCACCCGGTTTAATTCCTTCCAGTCGATGAACGGCTGGTTATCATAAAAACACCTTTCTTTCCCCCACTGGAAAAGGATATGTCCCCCCGCAGATATGTTCCACATTGGACTCAAAAGCAGTTGATCTCATCGGAGTAAAACCATAGTCTTCCCAGGTTTTGTCCTCTCCCATCTCATCCCATGGAAATTCCTCCCAGTATACCAGGGCCATCCGGTGCAGTTCGTTCAGGTTGCCCTTGATCCGGTTGTAATCCTCCACATTGAAATAATCACTTTCTTTCCAGTCTGTTTTTGGCTGCTGCCACGCCACTCATATCCCTCCTCGCTTTGATCGTTCCGGCCAGGGCCCCGTTGAATTTCAGCGTGTGGTCGTAAACCCGCACCAGAAGATCGGGCGCATACTTATTTTCCAGAAAAACCAGATCATTCGTGTCGATCCTGGGATCCCCGCGGTATTCAGGTCATATTCCCGGTCTGCCTTTAGATAATCCCCCACCCAGTCCGCCAGATCTGCCGCATGTATGGGGCTGGAAACCAGTGGATTCTCCCACACCTCCAGACTTCCCTGCAAGCCTGTCTGACGGCTGATCTTTGCCTGGGAGACCGCATATTCTTTCCCCATGATCACAACCTCACAGGAACCGGAGATCCCGGAAAATTCCACTGTAGCGTAATAACTGCTGCTGTCTACGATTCTGGCCGTCTGCCCCGCCCCGGCATCTGTAATCGCGCATGAAAACTCATAAGAAGCATTGGAAAATAAAAAGTATACCGGTTATCCGCCGAAGTGATCTCCACCGTCTCCCGTGTCAGCTCCTTGCTTTCCTCCCGCACTTGGGCTGTAAAGCGTCCGCAGCACCTGGAGCTCCCGTACCCTGGCAAGCTGCGTCCCTTTGGGTGTTCTGGTCAGTTCTGTTCCGTAGGACAGCTCATAATCCGTGCTCTCTCCGAACTCTATTTGGTCCAGAACCACACGGTTAAACGGTGTACCTTTCGTAAACTCCAGGACCAGACGGTCAAAATCCGGAAATTCATGGCTGATAACGGTAACCCCGTCGATTTCCGAAACGGTATACTCTTCCGCCAGGTCTCCGTCGAGATAGGATCTGAAAACCACCTCGCCCGGAGGATTCCGGCCGAAAACCAGAGTAAGGCCAAAGCACTTATACCTGGCCTCCAGAACAATTTCCACCTGGGGATTTTCCTGAAACGGCCGTCCTCTCCGGCCACTGCTTCTGATACATACCCGTTCTGGATCCGCCGGTATCTCCACCCTCGGGGGGGGAGGAAAACTGAGCCGGTTTCACATCTGTAAAATTCCGTCCAGTCATGGCATAGGCTTCTTTCCTGGTTTTTTCCAGAACACTGGCCGCGCTGCTGAAGTAGGTTTCCGCACCCGCACGCGCCTCCATATCCGGAATAAAACTGGATTTCATACAGATTTTCCTGTTCCGGTCCTGGTACAGGATACACCTTCCGGCATTGGCGATCAGCTGAAGGGCCCCCTGTGCGGAACCGGAGGAAGCGGATTGTTTACCGTCACGTCCCGGAGATATCCATCCAGCCAGTAAGTCCGGCTGTCTACCCCGGCATCCTCCAGCACATCGACCGCCAGGTTATACAGGGTAATCCCCTCCGGGCGGTAGGTCCCCTGGTAATACGTTCCGTCCAGGTCCTCAAACCGGTCCGATGCCGAAAAGCTCATCCGCTCGTCATCCGCTGACCATTCCCGCAGGTAGACCGTTGCCCCGGGGATCCATTCTGTATCCCCATTCTCCAGCTCCTGGCCATACAGAACCCGGATCTCCTGGCCGATCTCCAGGAAATTAACCGCCGAATCCTCATTTTCAATATCAAAAAGTCCGGTCTTTATTATTCACTGTGAGGTCAAAATCCAGAGTGGGCAGCTCTTCCATGATCGGGCTCACATGCTCCTTTTGGGTGGCCGACAGGATCTTGTGGTTATCAAAATAAATTCCGATTCCCATGGTGATCTGGTGGATCCGGAGCCGCCCCTGGCCATTGACCATGGTTTCCGGTACGATCCGCAGCCAGGTGGTGTTATCGAAAATCTCCTCCGTGACAAAATGTCCGAAGGCGTTCCCCTTTACCTCCACAGTGCTCTGGTCTGATTCGATCCCTGAAATTACAGACCAGGCCTTCCCAAACTCAATGGTCAGCCCACGGATGTCATATGGCAGAGGAAAACGGAGTTCGACGGGTCCCAGAAGCGACTCTGAAACGATCCCCTGGTTTAAAACTACGTCCTCCGCCCTTCTGGGGAGGAAATACATGCTGCCGTCCACCTGGCTGTAATCCTGGTCACAGGCCGCATACAGTTCCTCCACCTGGTATTATTGAGCGGCATCCCCAGATTGCTGTAATAGGTATACCGTTCCGGGGCACACTGGCGGAGGCCTGGGCCTCCTGGTTGATCAGCCCGATCGTTACCCGGATATACGATCTGTCCCGGAGCTGCTTTTTCATTTCTGCCTTATACGCCTGGCTTGCCGTCTGCATTATTCCATCACCCCGCAGTCAATAAGATTTACCTTACAGTCCCGGTACAGGACCGGGAGGCCATCACTGTCAAATGCCACCGGGTTGCCGTCCGGTTTCCCGGATACATCCGGATGGTCGATAAAACAGTTATGTACCATATCCGGGATCCTGGCCGATACCACAAAACGGTCAAACTCCTGGAGAATGGCCGCCCATGTGGCGGCATCCAGAAGTTTCCACTGGAGGCTGTCGAACTTGTACTGGTCCCGGCCCACCTTCTGACCCACAAACTCACCCAGGGCGTTTTTTCCATCCGATACATTCGTGGCAACAACCAGATTCGCTCCCAGGTCCGGGGCCGGAAATTCCTTTCCGTTGATCGTTATTACAGCCACACACTTTCACCTCCCTATGTTGTCCGCAGCCGGAATCCTGTACGTTTATCAAGGTCTGTCAGCTTTTTCTTGATTTCCCGGATGTCAATATTCACCGTCGTCCATGGCCTCAATCAGTTCGATGATCTGCTTCAGAAGCTCCACCATGAGGGCCAGATACTGGTCGCTCATACCGCTGTTGGCCTGGGAGGCCATAAGCGCTGCCCGGTTTACCATCTCCTGCATCCGGTCTTCCGGTGCTACGCTCTCCCCGTAATGCCGGTTGTCGCCGATCATGGCCAGCTGTGGGGTATTGGGCCGCACAAAGCCGCCTTTGGCCAGCCTGGGAATCTGGATCTCACGAAGAGTCGGAATATCCAGCCCGAAGCTTTCTCCTCCAAGGCCCGGCACCCAGTCCGGAATATCAAAGCTCAGATTATTGAGGGCATCGATCATCCGGTTCAGTCCCTTTATGACGCCATTGGCCATGGTCTCGACTCCCTTGAGAATGCCGTTGATCCCGCCCCCCGATTCCGTCCTTCATTCCGTCGAAAACAGAAATTGTGGTCTCTTTAAGGCCATTCCAGACACTGCTCCACTTCTCCCGAATGCTGTCCAGGGCAGTCTGGATTCCCGACTTCACTGCATCCATGACCATCTGATCTTATCGCGGATCCCGTCTGCCAGACTGCTGACTGTGTCCTTGATCCCGGTCCATGTGGATGTAAAGAATGACCGGATCCCATTCCAGATCGTCTCCGTAGTATTACGGATTACGGCCCATACCGCAGAAATCTTTGACTGGATCGCTGTAAAGACAGCTTCAGCCAGATTTTTATAGCATTCCACAGGGTGTCCGTGAAGGCGTGGATCGCATTCCAGATAAGGGTCCACTGGTTTTCACGGCACTCATAACGGTCTGGATTTTCATGTATATCCCGTCCGTTATGGTACTAACAGTTGTCTTGATCCCGGTCCATGTAGATGTAAAGAATGACCGAATCCCATTCCAGACCGTTTCCACAGTCCCTCTGATCGCTGACCATATATCAGAAAGCTCATTTCGGATCGTCGTAAAAATCGTAACTGCCAGACTGCTAATACTGTCCCAGATATTTCCGCAAACGTATGGATATTTTCCCAGATTCTATTCCATGCGGCCTGTATCGTATCCAGTTTGGACGAGATCGATTCCGCAATCCTCCGCATCATCTGTCGCCCGGTATCGCAGATTGCCTGTCCAGTCCGTGAGAAGAAGTCTGCAATCCCTCTCCAAACCTCTACCCAGTTATCCTTAAGCCACAGAATCTTTTCTACAATCCATGTGACTGCATGGATAAGAGCGGTCACCGCTTTTAAAAATCACAGTCAAGGCACCGGATATCGCGCCGATTAAGATCGAAGTAAGTGCTCCGGCCACTGTTACGAGCGCTGTCATGACAATCTCAAAAAGTCGCTTTAAACCACTGGCCTCATAAAATGTGTACAGGGTACTCCCCAGTTCTGCCAGGGCCTCTCCTAAGGGCTTAAGTCCCTCATTCCATATAAATGACCAAGAAGTCCTAAAAGCGTTTGCAATGAGCTCCCATGCAAGCTTAACCGCATCCCTAAATTGATCTGATGTATTCCAAAGATCAATAATCCCGGCGACAATCAGACCAATGGCGGCCGCAGCCCCTGCAGCTGGAAGAGACAGACCAGAAACCGCAGCCATAATTCCGGTCTTGAGTGTTCCAAATGTGCCTACGATCGCATTTTTTAATAGCATCCCATCTGGTTATTGCAAAATAAGACAAAATACCAGAGGCCAAGCCTCCAGCAATGGACAGGATTGCATTCTTGTTATCTGAAAGGAACTGTCTGAGCCGATTGACCGAATCCTTAATCCGTTGTGCAGCCGCTTCTACCGCAGACGTATCAATGGGGGGGAACTGCCATGTTCTCTGGAAGTAATCCAGGAATGCCCCCCACTCCGCCAGTCGCATTCTCGCCAGCTTCTCCAGAGGAAACTGGCCCGGATATGATATTCAGCTCATCAATCCCCGTTGAACCCATATTTTTCTTGGCTTTTCAGATGCTCCTGCCAGTTTTTTGGCATTACCGGCAGCTACTCCAGAAGCACTGGCGGCATTATTCATGGCATCAGACATGGCGGTCGCTCCACTACCGCCTCCTGCATTACCGAACAAAGCTTCAGTGAAAGCCACGAATGCATTGGCCAGGCTCATCAGTTTCCCGATAATGGTATTGATAACTTTAATAACCGGTGTCAGTACGTTGATGAGTCCCTGTCCAATGGTAGCCTTTAACGAATCGAACTGGAGCTTCAGGACCCGGACCTGGTTTGCCCATCCATCGGATGTCCGGATAAAGTCTCCGGATGCCAGGGGCCAGCTGATCCTGGACGAATTTATACCGCAGCGCAACCTTTTCGCCCTCGCTCATGGCTTTTGTGGTCTTACCAAAACCATTGGCCAGCGCATAGGAATCCAGAGCGCTCTGGGTCATAACTACGCCCAGGTCCTTCAGGGATTCCGTCTCACCAGTAAAGACTGATTTCAGCTTGGTATAGGCCTCGTCCTGGCTAATGTTGTAAGAAGGATGCCACATCACCGGCCAGGCCAGTCAAGGCCGTGGACATCTCATAGGCTGCCTGTTCACCAAAGCCAAAAGCCTTGGCCATTGCCCCGAACGTTCCGGTAAACTTCTTGGCCATGGTCTCCGACAGGCCAAGGATGCCGCCGCACCCTGTGCAAACGTATCCACCTGCTTTGACATCCGTGGGAATGTGACATCCACCACATTCTGGACTTCCTGGAGATCAGAACCCAGCTCTATGCACCTGGCCCCAAAATCCACCAGCTTTTTACGGAAAAAGCCGCTGCCAGGGTAAGGCCCACCTTTTTAAGAGCTGGGCCTAAAGTCCCTGTGAGCTCTCTTGAAGTTTCTTGGGCCTGTGCCCCAATACCCCCATATGCTCTTTTTTTACCCTCCTTGAAGATACCTTACTGTTCCGCTCAATCTCCGTCCATGCTTTTCTCATGGCTTCAGATTGTGTCATCCCCTGTTTCCGATAAATCCAAGCAATAGAGGAAGCTTTTTGACTTCGCACTCTTTTCGCTATTATTTAGAACAGCTTCTATTTTCTGACGAGTTTCATCAGTGGAAGTGTTAATTTTTCCAAAAGCCCCGGCCATCTCATCGCATGATTGCTGGCATTTTTTCGCCGAATTTAAAAAAGTTTTTTCAAAATCAGCCTTTACTTTGTGAGATGTACTGTCTATCGCTGTCTTGATTTTTCCCAAATCCAGCGATATATCAAACTGTATAGATGCATCCGCTGCCATATGTCTCCACCTGCCGTTTTCATAAGACAGGCACATCGGCACAGCGTCTTAAATCTTTAACTCAAACTCTTTTCTACACTCTCTGTTCTTGCATTTAAAAAAAAGACGCCGGAACAATAGGCGTCTCTGTCTCATGGCGTTTACCGGATGCCCGCAGAACGGGCACCGGACCTTCTCACGCTTCACATCTATCTTTTCAATCCTTACCGCCTCTAACCGCATAACCGGGCCATCATAAGCTCCAGGCTGGCCATCTGCTTCTCAAACGTCTCCTGGGTCATCGTCTCCACCTCCCGCTCCCTCCACTCATCATAAATGCGCTTCTGATCACGGGTAAAATTATGGATCACATTTTTATCTGTTTCAGACCGTATGGCAACGATCCTCCCCAACGGCGTTTCCGGGGAGAGCCCGGCCAGCAAGGACCGGAACTCGTCCCATGTGACTGTTTCAAATTCCTTCGTCCGGATCCGGAGCCCGTACTGCGACAGGAAACTGGAAACAATCAGATCCCAGTCCCCGAAAAGGTCGTAGTACGGGTCACTGCTCTCCCGGTGCAGTTTCCTCCCCTGCGATCAAGGCTGACTGCTTCCTGGATCACGACGACCAGATCCTTAAATCCCAGTTTCAGCTCCTCCAGTGTTTTTCTGGATTCCTCCGGAAAAAAGGAGACTGTATGTCTCCAGTATTTCTCCTATACCAGGAGATTCCTGCCCCATCAGTCCCATAACCTTCAGCATGGTGGGAGCATCCGCGCGGACCTCAGTTCCTTTCCCATGATCCCCAGTCTGGGATTTCCATCAAATGTCAGTTTTTCTGTAATATCAACGACTTTTGCCATTCTGTTTCTACTCCTTTTCTTTTAATGTAACAGCCAGATTAAGTGTGCGGATCTGCGGGAGCTGTCCCGGGATGCATGTACAGTGATCGTCTGACCGGGTTCTGAGATCCGTCCCCATCCAGGAGAAGGTCGGATGCTTCCTGTCCCCATCCAGGATCCGTTTTCCCCGGATCCGTTTCCCCGGATACTGTATATACATCAATTCCAACAAAGCCTACGCTCCCCCGCCGGTGTAAATACCGGGGCTCCACCACTTCAAATTCCAGGGTATCAATGTTTGTGGTATCTCCGCCGCCCGGTGTGGTCACGTTCACCACAACTTCGCAGGACAGCTTCGCACCCGATACCATTTCCCATTCAAACTTTGTCATCACGTCCTCGCCAAACTTCCAG
>VOFI01003750.1_pt1 | contig 32598 bp, 55 predicted proteins | sample 5384131 | NCBI WGS metagenome assembly VOFI01 (sample SAMN12384728, study PRJNA508395) | human gut metagenome | isolation source: healthy gut H | host: Homo sapiens
AGCAGCCTCTGTTGTATCCGAATGATACCCCTTATAGATTACCCCATCCAGACTGATCATCATCACCTTCAGTTAATGATTCTTTGTGTTTATCCGGAATTCCATGAACAACTTCCTGATTCACCACATGATCATTTTCAGGCATTCATTGTAATTCATGTTAAAGGAATACATCCATAGCTTCTGATGATTTCCCTCCCAGTATCAATATCCTTGGTACTCATTCCCTGGGTAGTGCTTTTTCCAGTTCATTATGTACACGTTCAGCATTTTCCACATCAATTTATTTCTTCAGATTTAATCCATTTGCCATAGTCTTATGCCCACTTGCAATTGCTGCAAATACATCATTGATGTCCTAATCATCATCTTTGAAAAATACCTGCTTTTAGCATTAACGATCAGAGCTGTCTGTTCATGATATACATTCATCTCTTCTGCACACCTGGTTTGTTGTCATCGTCTCTTAAAATAAGCTCTTTTTCCGCATACATCACAGAACCTAACATAATAATTTTCATTGGCAGTTTCCTCCTTATAGCATTTTAACCCGCGAAAAAAATCTTCCCGCGAGTCAAAATATTAGCTATTTAAAAATCCCTTGTATGTTCTTACAAGCGTCATTGAATCAATTTGTTTAAGTGTTTCCAATATTACACTGACAATAATGATCAGAGAAGTACCGCCAAAGGATACTTTTGCTCCAAGCCATCCATTAAATAATATCGGAACAATCTGTACCAGAATCAATCCGCATGCACCAACAAAAATAATATAATTCAAGATTTTTGTCAAATATTCTACTGTTGGTCTTCCCGGACGAATTCCCGGTATGAATCCACCGCTCTTCTTCATATTATTTGCAATCTCCAATGGATTAAATGTAATTGAAGTGTAAAAATATGCGAAGAATACAGTCAGGACAATATATAATACCAGTCCCCAAGAGTATTTAACCTGTTCCGGATTGCACCAGTTACTCTGATTCAATCCTCGAAGTATATCACTTCCGATTCCACTTCCGTTATCTTTTTCCAAGGAATGATGCAATTACAATTGGAAATTGCATCAAAGATGATGAAAGATAATCGGGATAACGCCTGCAGTGTTAACCTTCAACGGAATGTTTGTAGACTGACCACCATAAGATCTTCTTCCAACTACTTTCTGGGAATACTGTACAGCAATTCTTCTTTCTCCATCCTGCAGGATTACGGTAAATACAACCACGTAAAGAAATGATAGCAATGATTACACATACTGCAAGACAAGCAGAAGCAATCGCTTTCCCTTTCACGAACTGGTCAAATAACGTCTTCATATCACTCGGAATACGAGAGATAATGTTGATCACCAGGACAATAGAAATACCATTGCCCACACCTTTTTCTGTAATTCTCTCACCAATCCACATCAGAAAAGCTGATCCAGCCGTGAGTGTTAATACGACAATTCTTTGCATTAACAAAATTATACTTCACCAGAAGTCCCTGACGTCCAAATCCGACCGCCATAGCTCCAGATTCAATTAAAGCAAGACCAACGGTAAGATATCTTGTAATAGCAACAATTTTCTTCTTCCGGTCTCGCCGTCACGTTGCATTTCTTCCAACTGCGGAATTGCAATTGTAAGCAGCTGAACTATGATTGATGAAGTAATATAAGGTGTAATACTTAAGGCAAACAGACATTTGCTCAAAAGAAGTTCCCGGTGAAGGCGTTAAATAAATTGAACGCCTCTCCAGTTTTGAGCAAAGAAATTCTTAATATATTCACCATTTACGCCTGGTGTTGGCAACTGCGATCCATTGTATTACGATTAACATCAAAAAATGTATATCCGATCTTTTTTCGAATATCTTTTTATCTTGAATGCCTTTCGAAATGCTTCTAACATTAGATCACCTCTGCTTTTCCACCTAATGCCTCGATCTTTCTTTTTAGCACCTGCGCTGAATGCATCAGCCTGAACTGTAAGCTTCTTAGTAAGTTCGCCGTTTCCAAGGATCTTAACTCCATCCTTTGGATTTGTAACGATACCCTGCTCGATTAATGTATCTACAGTTACAACTGTATCATTCTCAAATACTTCAAGAGCACTTACGTTGATACCAACGATTGTCTTAGTGTTTCTGTTAGTGAAACCCTCTTTGGTATTCTTCTATATAATGGCATCTGACCACCTTCGAAACCAGGTCTTGTACCTCCTGAACGAGCTTTCTGACCTTTATGTCCCTTACCAGCTGTCTTACCATTTCCAGAACCGTGTCCACGTCCTCTTCTGAAATTATCACTCTGCTTTGATCCGTCAGCAGGTCTTAAGTTAGATAAATCCATTGTGACACCTCCTTATCCGAATAAATTAATTATACTTCTTCTACTTTTACCAGGTGAGAAACCTGTTTAACCATACCTCTTGTTGCTGCATTATCTGGAAGTACAACAGTTTTGTTCAGCTTCTTAAGTCCTAATGCTTCAACAGTTTTCTTATGCTTCGGTACAGCACCAATTGTAGATTTCACTAATGTGATTTTTAAATCTGCCATTTTGTTCTACCTCCTTAGCCAAAGATCTCTTCAACAGATTTACCGCGAAGCTTAGCTACTTCTTCTGGAGTTTTAATCTGGCGTAATCCTTCGATTGTAGCAAGTACTACATTCTGTTTGTTGTTAGAACCAAGAGATTTTGTACGAATGTTCTTGATTCCTGCCATCTCGATTACGGCACGTGCCGGACCACCGGCGATAACTCCAGTTCCTTCCGGAGCCTTCTTAAGAAGCACGGAAGCTCCTCCGAATTTACCGATAAAATCATGTGTAATACTATCATTTTCATCTAATGCTACAGAGATGAGATTCTTAGTGCATCTTCTTTTCCTTTGCGGATTGCTTCCGGAATTTCTGTAGCTTTTTCCTAAACCTGCACCAACATGGCCATTTCCGTCACCAACAACTACTAAAGCTGTGAATCTCATATTACGGCCACCCTTAACAACTTTGGTTACACGTTTAATTGATACTACTTTTTCGTTTAATTCTAATGAATTAGCATCAATACGTTCCTGTCTCATGTGTGCTCCTCCTTCTAGAAATTCAACCCAGCTTCTCTAGCTGCGTCTGCTAATGCCTGAACTTTACCCTGGTAAATAAATCCGCCTCTATCGAAGACAACGTCTTTAATACCTTTTCAAGTGCCTTCTCGGCAATTACTTTTCCTAAATATCTGCTTTGCATCAACGTTGTTAGTTTTCTCCAGGTTTGCTTTCACATCTTTCTGAAGAGTGGAAGCGGAAACCAGTGTATTTCCAACTGTATCGTCAATAATTTGAGCATACATATGATTATTACTTCTGAACACAGCTAAGCGTGGACACTCTGCTGTACCAGATAAACGGTTACGTAATTTTCTGTGCTTGTTTACGCGAACTTCACTTCTTGATTTTTTGCTAACCATTTTCACACTCTCCTTACTTATTTCTTACCAGTCTTACCAACTTTACGTCTGATAACTTCATCAGCATACTTAATACCTTTACCTTTGTAAGGCTCCGGTCTTCTCTTGTCTCTGATTTCAGCTGCGTACTGGCCAACTTTTTCTTTACTGATTCCTTTAACGATGATCTTGTTCTGACCTTCAACTACTGTCTCAACGCCTTCAGGATCTTCCATCTCAACTGGATGAGAATAACCAAGGTTCAGTGTTAATTTGTTACCTGATTTTGCTGCTCTGTATCCAACACCATTAACTTCCAGAACCTTCTGGTATCCTTCTGTTACACCAATAACCATGTTGTTGATCAGTGTTCTTGTAAGACCATGTAAAGATTTCATTTTCTTTAAGTCATTTGGTCTTGTTACAACGATTTCTTCGCCTTCCTGTTTGATTTCCATCTCTGTTGGAAGTGCTTTTCAAGTATTCCCTTCGGACCTTTAACAGTCACTACATTGTTCTCAGCGATCTCAACAGTTACGCCTGCCGGGATAGCGATTGGATGTCTTCCGATACGTGACATACCTTGTTCCTCCTTAACTTAGATTCTCGGAAAAGCTCTTATGGCTTCTCTGTTTTCAGTTTCTATATGGCAATCAGTTCAGGCTGTGCCTTACGGCACACCTTCACTAAGTTGCTCGCGGGTTTCTTACCAAATATAGCAGAGAACTTCTCCACCGACACCAAGCTTTCTGGCAGCTTTATCAGTGATTACACCCTGGTTTGTGGAAATGATTGCTGTTCCAAGTCCACCAAATACCTTAGGTACATTCTCGCTTGAAGCGTATACACGAAGACCTGGTTTAGAAATTCTCTTAAGGCCTGTGATAACTTTTTCGTTCTTATCAGCACCGTATTTCAGTGTGATGTGAATTGTTTTGAATACTCCGTCCTCGATAACGTCGTATTTTTCGATATATCCTTCATCTAACAAGATATTAGCGATAGCAAGCTTCATCTTGGATGCCGGAACATCTACAGTATCATGTTTAGCAGTATTTGCATTACGGATTCTTGTAAGCATATCTGCGATTGGATCACTCATTGTCATTGTTCTTTCCTCCTACCAACTTGCTTTCTTAACACCTGGAATCTGTCCTTTGTATGCTAACTCACGGAAGCAAACACGGCAGATACCATATTTTCTTAAATATGCATGTGGACGTCCACAGATTCTGCAACGATTATATTCTCTTGTAGAGAATTTCTGCTGACGCTGCTGTTTTACTTTCATTGCTGTCTTAGCCATAATTTACCTCCTTATTTTGTAAATGGCATGTTGAACTGAGTAAGCAGTTCGCGTGCCTCTTCATCTGTTTTAGCAGTGGTAACGAAGATAACATCCATACCTCTAACTTTGTCTACCTGATCGTACTCGATCTCAGGGAAGATCAGCTGCTCTTTAATACCAAGTGCGTAGTTACCTCTTCCGTCGAACGCGTTAGGATTAACACCTCTGAAGTCACGTACACGTGGGAGTGCAAGGTTAACCAGACGGTCAACGAACTCATACATCTTCTCTCCTCTTAAAGTAACTTTACATCCGATCGGCATACCCTCTCTGAACTTGAAGTTAGCAACAGATTTCTTTGCCTTACATACGACAGCTTTCTGACCTGTAATCTTTTCCATATCTGCAATTGCTGAATCTAACAGTTTTGCATTGTCTTTTTTGCCTCGCCAACTCCCATGTTGATTACAACCTTGTCAAGCTTTGGCACTTCCATAATATTTTTCTTATAACCGAACTTCTTGATCAGAGCATCTACGATCTCGTTCTGGTACTGTTCTTTCAGTCTACTCAAAGCACTGGACCTCCTTCCTTAGATTAATCAATCACTTCGCCAGTTGATTTTGCGAAACGAACTTTTTGTCGCCATCCATCTTAATTCCGACTCTTGTAGCTTTTCCTTTGTGCATATACATTACGTTAGATGCATCGATCGGACCTTCCTGATGAATGATTCCGCCATTCTGGTTGGAAGCACTTGGTTTTGTATGCTTTGTCAGCATGTTCACGCCTTCAACAACAACCTTACCATCTTTCTGGTTTACAGCAATAACCTTGCCTTCTTTGCCTTTATCTTTACCGGCGATTACCTTTAACTGTGTCACCTTTTTTTGATCTTTAACATTGACATCTTACGCGCACCTCCTTAAAGTACTTCCGGAGCCAGAGAAACAATTCTCATGAACTGTTTGTCACGAAGCTCTCTGGCTACTGGCCCGAAGATACGGGTTCCTCTTGGTGTCTTATCATCTTTTTATAATTACAGCAGCGTTTTCATCGAAACGGATGTAAGAACCATCTTTACGACGAGTACTGTTTACAGTACGAACAACTACAGCTTTAACTACGTCACCTTTTTTTTAACAACGCCGCCTGGTGTTGCATCTTTAACAGTCGCAACGATTACATCACCGATACTTGCATATCTTCTGTTGAACCGCCCAGTACACGGATACAAAGTAACTCTTTCGCGCCTGTGTTATCGGCTACCTTCAGTCTGCTTTCTTGCTGTATCATGCAGGTTTCCCTCCTTATACTATTTCAACTTTCTCCATAACTTCGACAAGTCTCCATCTCTTGTCCTTGGACAGAGGTCTTGTTTCCATAATTCTAACCTTATCACCAATGTTGCATTCATTGTTCTCATCGTGTGCTTTCAGCTTATATGTCTTCTTTACGATCTTCTTGTAAAGCGGATGTTTTACATGGTCCTCAACTGCGACAACGATGGTTTTGTCCATTTTATTACTGATACACCTTGCCCACACGGGTTTTTCTAAGATTTCTTTCCACAGCCTATACTCCTTTCATTTTCGGATTTTCCGCAGCATTTGCCTTTTCAGTAATTACTGTCTGAATTCTGGCAATGTTTCTTCTTACTTCTTTGATTCTGCTTGTATTATCTAACTGATTTGTTGCATTCTGGAACCTTAAATTGAAAGAGTTCCTTTTTAGCAGCTACTAATTCGTCGTTTAATTCTGCAGCTGATTTCTTTTTTAAATCTTCTACAAATGCATTAATTTTCACTGTTATCACCGCCTTCTAAATCTTCGCGTGAAACAACTTTACATTTACATGGTAATTTGTGCATTGCAAGACGAAGAGCTTCACGTGCTTTAGCAACTTCTCAGCTACTCCAGCAATCTCGAACAGAACGCGGCCTGGCTTAACAACAGCTACCCAGTATTCAAGAGATCCTTTACCGGAACCCATACGTGTTTCAGCAGGTTTCGTGTAGTTACAGGTTTATCAGGGAATATTTTGATCCATACTTTACCGCCACGCTTGATATAACGAGTCATGGCAACACGGGCAGCCTCTATCTGGTTGGAACGGATCCAGCATGGCTCCATTGCAACGATACCATATTCACCGTTTGTAATCTTGTTTCCGCGAAGAGCTTTACCCTTCATGGAACCACGGAATTGTTTACGACGTTTAACTCTTTTTGGCATTAACATTATTATCGCTCTCCTTCCTTTGCTGTTCTCCGGAAGAACCTCGCCTTTGTAAATCCATACCTTAACACCAACTTTTCCGTAAGTTGTGTCAGCCTCAGCGAATCCGTAGTCAATGTCTGCTCTTAATGTCTGAAGCGGAATTGTTCCCTCGCTGTAGAACTCTGTACGAGCGATATCAGCTCCGCCAAGACGTCCTGATACGGAAGTCTTCACACCAAGTGCTCCTGCCTTCATTGTTCTGGACATGCAAGACTTCATAGCACGTCTGAAGGAAATACGGTTCTCAAGCTGAGAGCGATATTCTCTGCTACTAACTGAGCATCCTTATCCGGTCTCTTGATCTCTTTGATGTCTACGATTAACTTCTTATCTGTAAATTTAGCAAGTTCGCCTTTACTTTCTCAATCTCAGCTCCGCCTTTACCGATAACAACACCCGGTTTAGCTGTATAAATTGTAATCTTAACGCGATCAGATGCTCTTTCGATTTCAATCTTGGAAACACCGGCGCTGTATAATCTTTTCTTAAGATACGTTCTGATTTCATGGTCTTCTACTAAAAGTCAGTCTGCAAAATCTTTTCTGCATACCATTTAGAGTCCCAGTCTTTAATGATTCCGACTCTTAAGCCATGAGGATTTACTTTCTGTCCCATGATTGCCCTCCTTATCTTTCATCCAACACAACAGTAATGTGGCTCATTCTCTTTTCGATTCTATAAGCCCTGCCCTGTGCTCTAGGTCTGATTCTCTTCATTGTTGGTCCTTTGTTTGCATAAGCCTCTGCAATATAAAGGTTCTCAGCATTCATACCGTTATTGTTCTCAGCATTTGCGATTGCTGACTCTAATAATTTCTTTATTAAACTAGAAGCATATCTTGGATTGTATGTTAAAATACCAAGTGCTGTTGTTACATCCTTACCTCTGATGGCATCCAGTACGAAGCATGCTTTCTGTACAGAAACCCTGGCGTATGATAACTTTGCAGAAGGTCTGGTGTCCTTATTTGCATTTCTTTCTCTCTTTATTTGAGTTCTGTGTCCTCTTGCCATGGATGAACCCTCCTTTCAATACGTTAAATATTATCTAACTTTTGATTTCTTTTCGTCTTTTCCATGTCCTCTATAGGTTCTGGTAGCAACAAACTCACCGAGCTTGTGTCCAACCATCTCTTCTGTTACATATACAGGCACATGTTTTCTTCCGTCATGCACTGCGATGGTATGTCCAACCATAATTGGGAAGATTGTAGAACGACGAGACCATGTTTTGATAACACCCTTGTCTCCTGATGCGTTCATTGCTTCCACTTTCTTAAGCAGGCTTGCGTCTGCGAATGGTCCTTTTTAAGTGAACGAGCCATAGGTTCTAACCTCCTTGAAAATTAACTATTTGATTCCTCTACCGTCTTTTCTTCTGATGATCAGCTTGTTAGACTGTTTGTTTTTCTTACGAGTCTTAAGACCAAGTGCCGGTTTACCCCAAAGGTGTGCATGGACCCGGACGACCGATTCCAGTCTTTCCTTCACCACCACCATGTGGATGGTCATTCGGGTTCATTACGGAACCACGAACTGTAGGTCTGATTCCCATGTTACGTTTACGTCCAGCTTTACCAATATTAACGAGGTTGTGATCGCCATTACCAACAACACCGATAGATGCGCGGCATACGATCGGAACCATTCTCATCTCACCGGAAGGAAGACGAAGTGTTGCGAACTTTCCTTCCTTAGCCATGAGCTGTGCGCCGTTTCCTGCAGAACGAACCATCTGTCCGCCTTTTCCAGGATGAAGCTCAATGTTGTGAACCATAGTACCAACCGGGATAGCTGAAAGCGGCAGGCAGTTTCCTACTCTTACTTCTGCTTCTGGTCCGTTCATAACTTTCATTCCGTCTGTAAGTCCTTCTGGTGCGATGATGTAAGCTTTTTTTTTCTCCATCAGCGTAGCAGATAAGTGCGATGTTAGCACTTCTGTTCGGATCGTATTCGATTCCGATTACAGTTGCCGGAATTCCATCTTTTTACGTTTGAAGTCGATTACTCTATATTTTCTTTTTAACTCCGCCTCCGCGGTGTCTAACAGTGATTTTACCCTGATTGTTACGTCCGGCAGTCTTGCTCAGAGAAACTACTAAAGATTTCTCCGGTGTTGTTTTTGTGATTTCTGAGAAATCAGAGCCGGTCATATGTCTTCTGGAAGGTGTATATGGGCGGTATGTTTTAATTCCCATTACTCTATCTCCTTTCGCATTTTGCTAGTTATTTTTTGTCACGGATTTGCACCGTTTAGGTTCCAGTTTCTTACAGTCCCTGGAAGATTTCGATCTCTGCTGATTCTTCTGTCAGCTGAACGATTGCTTTCTTTGTCTTAGCTGTTTTTCCGAATGTCATGGTTCCGCGAACTCGTTTGTTCTTTCCGTCCATGTTGATTGTGTTAACGCCAGCAACTTTTGTTCCTGGGAACATTTTTTCTACAGCTTCTTTGATCTGAGTCTTATTAGCTTCTGTGTGTACAAGGAATGTGTATTTTTGTCAGCCATAAGAGCCATTGTCTTTTCGGTTACTACCGGTTTAAGGATTACATCATAATACTGAATGTTTGCCATTATGCGTACACCTCCTCGATTGCCTGTACAGCAGCCTTTAGTTGCGATTACTGTATTGTATTTCAGGATGTCATACACATTGATTGTGTTTGTCTTAGCAGTTTTAACATCAGCAATGTTTCTAGCTGAAAGTTCTGCATTCTTGTTTCCGTCTTCCAGAACTACGAGAGCTTTGGATACTGACAGGTTATTAAGAACATCCTGGAATTTCTTTGTCTTGATTTCATCAAAGTTAATTTCATCAACAACGATGAATTTCTTTTTTCTTCTACTCTTGATGTCAGAGCGGATTTGAGAGTCGCTCTTCTTTCTTTTTCTTGTTAAGTTTGAAAGAGTAATCTCTCGGTGTCGGAGCGAAAACAACGCCGCCGCCGGTCCACTGGGGAGCTCTGGTTGAACCCTGTCTGGCATGTCCGGTTCCTTTCTGTCTCCATGGTTTTCTTCCGCCGGAAACTTCTGAACGAGTTTTCGCTTTCTGTGTTCCCTGACGTTTATTTGCAAGCTGGGCTACAACTGCCATGTGTACCAGGTGCTCGTTTACTTCTACACCGAATACAGCATCATTTAAGTCGATTGTTCCAACTTCTTTACCTTCGATATTGTAAACAGATACGTTTGCCATCTGTATGTTCCTCCTTTCCTAGTGCCAATCTTAGATAGATTTTACAGATTCTTTAATCGTTACAAAGAGATTTCTTTTTATCCCGGAACTGCGCCCTTAACCAGAAGAAGGTTGTTTTCAACGTCTACTCTTACGATTTCAAGGTTCTGAATTGTAATCTTCTTTGCTCCCATGTGTCCTGGCATCTTTTTGCCCTTGAATACTTTACTCGGGTCAGATGCAGCACCGTTGGAACCAGCATGACGATGGAACTTAGAACCGTGAGCCATAGGTCCTCTGTGCTGGTTGTGTCTCTTGATAGCACCCTGGAATCCTTTACCTTTGGAAATTGCTGTTGCGTCTACTTTGTCGCCAGCTTCAAAGATATCTGCTTTAATTTCCTGAGCTAACTGATATTCATCAGCGTTCTCGAATTTGAATTCTTTTACAAATCTCTTTCCTGTTACTCCAGCTTTATCAAAGTGTCCTTTTTCAGCCTTTGTAACACCGTGTCTGTGCACGATTTCTTTCTTTCCGTTCTTGTCAACGTTAACAATTTTGTCTTTCTTGTCAACGAATCCAACCTGAACTGCGCTGTATCCGTCATTTTCAACGGTTTTGATCTGTGTTACTACACATGGTCCAGCCTGAAGTACAGTTACCGGAGTTAATATTCCATCTTCGTTGAAGATTTGAGTCATTCCGACTTTTGTAGCTAAAATAGCTTTCTTCATTATATATTACCTCCTGTGATTTACAGCGGAACGCACTTATTGGCGTTCATCCTAAATGTTAGGAATTACTGTGTTTTAATTTATTAGAACTTATTTGTTCTTCATTTTGATATCGATGTATACACCAGCTGGCATTTCCAGTCTTGACAGAGCATCTACAGTCTTCTGTGTCGGTGCAATGATATCGATCAGTCTCTTATGAGTTCTCTGTTCGAACTGTTCTCTGGAATCTTTGTATTTGTGAACCGCTCTTAAGATTGTTACAACTTCCTTCTTTGTCGGAAGCGGTACCGGTCCGCTAACCTTTGCTCCATTTTTCTTTACAGTTTCGATAATTTTCTTGGCAGATGCATCTACAAGCTGATGATCATATGCCTTCAATGTGATTCTCATTACTTGACTTGCCATAAAAAAGTCGCCTCCTTTTCGTACTTAAACCTCAGTACGACAAGCGGTGACTGTACACTTCCCGCGTGTGTGTCGTGAGAAACTCACACGTTGTTACTGCATCTCAGCAGTAACTGTTATGATTTCGTACCTGCCATTCTTCTCGGCGGCAACCTCGCGCTTCTTTGCTATCATGTCACAGCTTTTTTAGTATACCCGATGTTTCTGCATTTTTTAAGCATTTTATTTTATTTTTTGTACTTTTTTCATACAAAATTTTCTTGAAAAATCTTCTCCTTTTGTGCTATTTTTCTTATTCCCTTTTTGCAGTATAATATTCTCATATTCAATCCGGGTACCAAATGATAGGCTTCTTCGAAAAAAAAAGTCGGGTTCCTGTCTTTCGATCTTTCCCCCACATCATCTTATATAGAATACAAATGAAGGACGCACTTATTCCGGCAATCCGCACATTAGATGAATCAAAATGAACGATCCGCAAATTCATCAGAAAGCCTGTCTCAAATGGTGCGCAGAGAGGAACCATCCGCATCGGCACTTATCTAAGTGTTCAATTCACTGGATTCCATCATGGAAGAATACGCAGAAACATCCGGATATCATCATCCATAATCGAAGAATGCAGAAAAATCATAAATATCATTCTTCCGGTCATGAACGACTTGATGTACTGCAGTTGTTCCAGAAAAACGATCCTCTTGCAAAAGAAGAAGAAATTCCAATCGAAGCATTTGAAGATGCACCTTTTATCATCACAGAATAAACCAGGAAGTTTGTACACCGTATTTTAAAAAGCATAAAATCCATCCGGATATCCGCTATGTAACCAGAAATGAATTTTCTTCCCTTTCCATGGTCGAACACGAACTAGGATATTCTATCCTGGGTCTTTTACTTCGCGGCCCAGCAAAGGGAAAATTTGTAAAACGTCCATTGAAGCCAACAATTCAAGACAGTTAGGACTTGCATATTCTTCTCTCAAAATCTGTCACCTGCTTCAAAGACTTTTCTGCAATAGCAAAAGACCTGTTAGATGATTAAGTCAATATGCAGAGTAAATGACATTCTTTCTCATTTATTCATTAAAATTGACGAAACACCTGACCGCTTTTACACGTTTTTCTTGTTGCAATGCCATTTTTTCCATCCTTATTGACATCATCGAATTAACGTGATATATTAATAGTAACTTAAAGACAGACACAGACACCAATGGCGGTTTCCTTAACAGAACTATTAGGAACTGCTCTTTTAGAATCAACATTATATTGTAGTAATTTGTTTTTAAGAAACCATTATTATGGTTGTTATTGCAGTTATATTGTTAAGCCGGTCGTTTCCCCAAGAATGATCTTGCAATGATAAAACTCCAATTTATATATACATCCTCTTTATAGGAGCATTCCCCAGCTTTGTATATAAAGGCAAAACTGCAATGCAACGAGGAAAAACCTCTCAATGACATACCAGTTTGATTGACTTTTAACGATTTAATTGGTAAAATATTAATACAAAGCAATGCGTGAATTTATAGAAAATCTTTACAAATCGGGGTGTATAAGATTTCTTTTTTAAAGTGCTAAAATACATTTTGCACTTATGCATTCACATGTATAGCTTGTCAACAATTAAATATGAAAATCTGAGGGATGAATTTATGTTATTAGCGATCCAAATTTTTTATTAGGTGTGTTTTGTTCGCCGGAACAGGTATCGGCCTTTGTTGTCGCGACACATAGGCAAGAACCGCATGGATGAACTCAAAGGTTCTACAGGTATTCATGGGATCTTGCGCATGCTTAATGCCGGCTTGTTCTATCGAGTTCATTAAATCACACAGATATGACGTACCACACACAGTCGGTAATGCGCTCGGCGGATGTATCGGTATTCATTGCATGGAAAGTGGTTACAGGACTTCCGATGTTCTGGCTCATCAACTTAATTTGTATCGTTCTTCTTTGGACTTACACATTACTTAGTGCAGCAAAGAAAGATAAAGCAAAAGGTATTGCTTAATATCCGCAAAACATATAAATAAGCAATGCACTTATTTAAACAAAATAATATCCGGATGGCAGTCTTAACAGACTGCCATCTTTATATCCTGACACACAAGAGGAACTGCCTGTGCAGTTTCCACGCATTACAATTTTATTTATGGAGAATATCATATGTTTGTTAACGAATATGTAATGACACGCAAGCGTTATGACAAATGGGCAGCTCCAAAATTCTGGAGGCTTCCCATCTTTTACGTATATTGTATAATCTTCGCAGCCGGAACTTTTGGCTGGATTTATTTTCATCATGTGAGGCGCTTCGCTCAGATGGCAGTCTGTTGGTGCTACACTTTCCTTTATAGCCCTCTACCGCGGAGTATTTTTCAAATGGATGCATGCTGACAAAACTTTCCGTGTGACACGCGCACAATATTTCAATGGAAAAGACTGGACATGTAAAGTGATGATCCGTGAGAAAGATATAGCACTCTTTATCAACAATAAGATCAACAATCATGTAAACTGGGAAGATCTCACAAAATTTGAAGAAGCAAAAACTTATTATAAATTAACTTCCAAAGATCAGATAGAAGGAGTTATGCTTGACAAAGACTCTTTTACAGAAGGGGATTCGAGCAGTTTTAAACAATGGATGTTAGAACAGCATCCGAAATCAAATACGGACCTATTGATCCGGCATTTGACAAATAGAAAAAGAGAAGATTTCCATCGCAAAATGTGGTAATCTTCTCTTTTTACAAGTTCTCCGTTTTCCTTTTTTCAGACATTCTGTCCAGATATTTTAACGTCCTTCCAGTTCGTCTTTATGGCGCATCTTGAGTTTCAGAAGTGCCTTCGCCTTCAGACAGTCTACTTTCACCATATTGTTCTCTCCCACAACATTGGTCTCTGTACCATCTGCACTCTTTATTAATATCAATGATTCCATCCAGATAATCATTGACTACAACGAACTTCGCAACCGTTCCGCTGAAATTAAGTCCCGTTACCGGAATTCCACGAATACCAAGTTGTTCACATGTGTTGGTATAATCCACATCACTATTTCCCCATCCATCTGATGATATGATCACACCATCTGCACGCATACACTCAGCCATTGCTGCCGCTCTGGTTCCAACCAGCATCTTGTCTTTATTATCATCCGGAGTCCCTACTATAATAAGTCCAAGAAGGTCCAGATCTGTATCCTCAGATACAACTTCCAGAAGAGGATCTCTGAAATGATGTAATGATGTTTCTTTTGTCGATGGTCCAATACCCATAACTTCTGCACCTCCTATTATTACTGCATCGAACGGATAATACCGTCTCTGTACTCATTTGGAGTAATCATAACCGGCATATTACCCATATCGATAATTGAACGTCCGCCTTCAACCCCTGACGGTTCATCCGGGAACATCCACGTATCATACATAGCTCCCTGACCTGCAACCTGACGGATAATGACAACCTTCTTCTTTCCAGGTCTCACCTTATCATGATATTCATGCCGTTCCGTACACTTGTCCCCTTTGAACTTTTTCAGTTTATCCCTGTATGTCTGAATAAATTCATCACACAATCTGTGCGCAGTAAATGGTCCATGTCTCTCCTGTCCCATTCCGGCCCGCAAATGTAACATCAAAAGAAATGATATAATCATCATCTCCCGGTGTACCTGCACGGTTTAAGTATAACTGTTCTTTCAGATTCCCTTCCGATGAACAAATTCGTGACACTGCTTTCCATTCACATCAACGCCTGTCAGCATTACATATACACCGGTTATGGTGTGAGTAATTCCTTCTCCCAATTTACCAAGCACTTTTGTTGAGATTGGAATGATATCCATGATCGTGTTCGTCCATCTGTCGTGGTCTCCCGAGGATAACTGCGTCTACGCCTTCCTCTACAAACATCTTTGCAATGGCAGGGACCAGTTTCATGTTTGAATTTTTTCCTGGTTTCCGCCACCACCCATGAATCCGGCATGTACCGGTGCACATGCTTTGATAAATCCTTCTTTAGCAAGCTCATGGATACGGTCAATCGGGAACATACAGTTGATGTCTTTGTTTACATCACTGTTGTCATATCCACCGTGAGATACCATTAATTCATCTGACGGCATTTTATCTGTTATTTTTCTCCAGGTAAAGTCACCGGCAAGGTTGAATCTCTTCTGATCCTTGTGGTGCACACCTGCTGCTGTGGCGAGGGCAATTGTCATATCCTTCAGTTCTTTTTTCACCGGAGCCCATACTGGCGGCGGAGTTACCGGAACAAAGATTTCTGACTGAAGTCCTTTAACAACGGTCAAACTCATGTCTATTTCCTCCTGATATAATTACACTTCATCATTCTTCTTATGAGACTTCATTTCTTCCTGACGTCTCTGATACGTCTGCAGGTTACTAACATATTTTTCATTGGCGTCCGGTCCAAGCTGTTCGACAAAACTCATATTCCATCCAACTTCCTGTCCTACCACTAATGGATAATCCGTAATCAGCATTCTCATCGGGATTTTCAGATAACCTAATCGTCCCTTCAAATCGATTCCAACACATCCATCATGGATCTCTACGATTACGCCTTCCATATAGATGATCTTATCGCCATATTTCATAGTCATTCACCTTAATCGTATTTTTTCTTTTCTCTTCTGGCTCATCGGCAGTGACTGCTCGTTCTTAACCAATTCAATTGTTCTGTCCATAGTCTTTGAAATCAGTTCGATGTTATTTGCTTTTACATTCGGATTCCATTTTCTTTCTGCCTTCTTCACTTCTTCTCCAGCCATTCCAGCTTTCAGCATAGCAAGTGCACGGATTGCTTCTTCCTGGCAAAGCGTGTTGCAGGCAAGAACTTCGTTCTCGATTCCTGATTCAGATTTGTTGTTATCTACCATGTGAGTCATGTATTTGTTACCAACAACTAGTGCACCCTGTACTGCACAGAATGAAAGTCCAACAACCGGGATTCCTCTCATACCGATCTGCTCGATATGGCTTGCGAAATCGATGTGGTTGTTACCAAATCCTTCTGTTGTAACAGATGCACCATCAACATCAAGAGCTTCTACCATCATACCAACACGTTTTGATACATAGAATTTCTCTGTATTGATCTGTGGACTACCTACAAAGATAACACCGCAAAGGTCAACTTCTTCATCATGGAGAGTTTCAAGAACCAGTGGTTCTCTCCAGTAATGTCTAGACATTTCTTTTGAAGCAGGTCCTATACAGGTAAGTGCATGGATACATCCGTCAAGTACTTCCAGTGGAGATGCCATGATCGGTACGTTTCAAGGTCAACGTTTGGTCTTGCACCAAGTACTCCGACTGGTTCCACAGGAAGGATCAGATTGTCATGCATAGCACCCTGTCCCATGATTTCTTTTACGATAACGACTTTCTTCTTACCAGGTCTTCTTACCTGATTGAATGTCTCTGTATCTACTACAAGGCTTTCGTCTTCTACTTTCTTCAGAGCTTCACGGATTTCCTGTGTGATCACGTCTGTTGCAGAATGTGCAGCAAGCGGCCAGGTCTTTCCATGTTGGTTCCTTCTTTGATGATAACTTCTGTCTTGATGAAGATCTCACCTTTATCAGGAGCTCCCGGACGTCCCCACATGATATTTTCATCCAGGTATCCTTCGGAAGAACCGAATTCACCAATCTGAACACCATTGTCGTCTGTTCCGGTAACCATCATGATAACGCCATCAAGTACTCTTGTTGTACCTGTACCGATTTCGTCTTCGCCCTCTTTTTTTGTAGCGATTGGCTGTACGTCCATGATTGTATTAGAATAAGTATGGTACTGATCCGGTGTAATGATATCAATCTTTAACTGATGAACCAGTTCCTGTGAAGCAACTGCTTCTTCTTCAATTCCTTCTCGGATGTAAGGAGTTGTTCCTTCGATCTTTGTCTCCGGTCCACGCTTTACTTCTGTAATTTTATAATGCTTTCTGGTAACGCTTCTTACGACTTTCGGTTCCAGCTCTTTTGTCGGTGTTGCGCCTGAAACCACGCCTGCCGGTAATTCTACCTCTGCCGGTACTTCCGCTACTGCAACACCGTTATTAAAACCCATCGGCATTTCGATATCGATATCTTTGCCTTCTCCAATGTGGATTTTTAACACGCCGCCAACTTTCTGTACACTTGCTGTAGGATTTGCAGTAACTGCTGGTGCTTCTTCTTTCACTTCTTTCTTTTGCTTCTTCAGCCGGTGCTTCCTCTTTGCAGGTGCTTTTGCGCCTTCAACAAGATCAGCTGTAAGTGGTGTAAGAGAATCGCAGGTCTTAACAAGCTTTGCTCCAAGTACCTGTTCGATTGTAAGTGTTCCATCAAGTTTCAGAAGTCCTGAATCTACCAGATCATCAAAGATAGCCGGATCTTCAAGGTTTGCAGCCTGGATTGTAATGCCGCCTTCTGCTCTACAGCACAATACTGCAGGATCTTTTGCATGTTCTTTTTGCGGTTTCCGCTGTAATTGACATAATAATTTCCTCCTTGTTAATTTAACAATAACTCAATTAACTATTTATACACTCACCGAAGCGAGGTATCAACTTATCTATTTACCTTCCGGTAACTGTTCTACCTGTTTTGAAACACGCAGATATCTGTAAAGTGGATGTCCGATTGTACGCATTACATGGTCTGTCTGGTGGAATACCTTAAGTCCCATCTTCGGTGCTGATCCCATTACTGTATTTGAACAGTCTGAGCAGTTACCAATAATAATGTACTCGCATCCATCCTTCTTGAACTGAATATTATTCTTAGCCTGTCCAGGACAGTTTCCAGGTCTTTCGCATTTAAGCGGAGCTCCCGGTTTGTTTTCAATTGCCTGTTTACATCTGGCTACTGATTTCACTACACCATTCATCTTCTGACAAATATCTCTCATACGTTCTTAGCTACCACCGCAGGCACATACCAAAAGACCTACACTTGCACCATGAAGATCCGGGAAATCAATTGTAACAATGATTCCACCAGTTGTCTTTGTGATCGGTGCATCCTCTGTAGTAGCATGTCCGGTAAATGGACCACCCATGATGATTTCCCCATATACACCATCAATACCACCGGCACGTTCGATCATTTCCCCAACGCTTGTGCCGACCGGTACATCCATAAATACATGTGGCTCATTACCGCCATTGATCTTACCGATAACAGTAAGGTTCTTAGAAAAGCATGGCTTTCTCTCTTCAATTGCTTCCGCAACTCTTGCAAGTGTTTCTACATTACAGACAATTGCATTCGCTGCTGACGGAAGCTGTGTTGTATTCAGTTCGATTCCAAGACATTCTCTTACAACCGCACGTTCTTCTCCCATCGGATAAATATCCGGAAGTAAGTGGATTGTAATCGCCTCTTCATCTTTTAATGCCTCGCGCAGTGCCTTTACTGCTTTTTCATTTTTCTTCTTAATTGCAAAAATAGCTTTTGATGCATTGGAAATCTCCATGCAGTGTTTTACTCCGCGGATAACTTTCGCACAGTCATCTTCCAGTGCTGAATGTTATGACGAAGTCCAGGCTCACACTCCAGCTGCATTTACAAGGATATATCCTCCTGCAGATCTGTTCCGAGTTTTACACCTGTCGGGAAGCCGGCGCCACCCATTCCGACAACACCTGCCGCTTTTACCATATCAAGCTTGCTGCCTTCCGGAATCTTTACATATTCATCCTTCTGTTCTTCATCCGGCTTGATGATGATACGGTCTTCCATACGTCTTCTACCACACCATATGCTTGAAAAATATTAGCTCCAAGGCCTGTCGGTGTTGCAATCAGAGTCCCTTTTTCTACTCTGTCTCCGGCTTTTACAACCGGTGCACAAGGAGCTCCTACATGCTGACGCAGCAAAATCTGTAAGTTTGCCATGTCTCTTCTCTTCCTTTCTCCTCTACGTCGAAATCTATATCTTATCTTGTCCTACGCGTATTTGACTATAGTTTAACAAATAGATATATTTTTTTCAATAGCATTTATAGATTTTTCACTTTTCATGTTGGACTCAATACTAGAATCTAGTCTAGTGATTGATCTGTACTATAGTCTATATGATTTTACTTGAAAATTCAATATCTTTTTTATATATAATCTATTTATTTTTTTTTCATCGGTTCTGTCTGATTTTTACAGATTGTCTATTTTTCTCATTTTACTTATCCGTATTATCTATAAGTATTCTGTGAAGACTAGGATTTACGTCAAAGAAAAAGCCACCGTGCTGTATATCCCCAAAATCATATTTGCCCTTAATTTTCAACACTTTTCTCTTTATTTTTAGGCTTTCGCCCAAAAACCTTCTTTTGGCGAGGGGTACATAATCGAACCCAACAGGACGTTGAACGCCCCACACTGGTTTTGAAGACCAGGAGACAATGTTATCCATCTACCCCCATATATTGATTATTCCAATCAAGCTTATTTATTATAGCAAATTACCATTGAACTTTTCAAGTGTTTTCGTAATAATATTTTTTTAAAAGAAAACTGAACTGCATACTAGACTCTGGTCTGGTCTTTCAACTAAGGAGGAATATTAAAAATGGAAATCAATCCAAAACTGAATCTTGACGCATTTGAGGCATCTTTCATGTCGATCGACACACATACAGTTGGGTGAATTTACAAGAATCATTACATCAGGTTTCCCGAAGCTTGAAGGGGGATACCATGATCGAAAAGAAAAAATGGATGGAGCAAAAAATACGACAAATTCGTACAGCGTTAATGTTTGGAGCCGAGAGGACATCACGATATGTTCGGTGCTTTCCTTTGCGAGCCGATCCACGAAGAAGCAGATTTTGGGGTAATCTTCATGGATACAGGCGGATACCTGAACATGTGCGGACACTGTACGATCGGAGCTGTTACAGTAGCCCTTGAAGCAGGTCTTGTTGAATGCCACGAAGGTGAGAACGAAGTTGTTCTGGATGCTCCTGCAGGAATCATCAGAACAAAAGCTCATGTAAAAAGACGGAAAGGTAACAGATGTAACTCTTACAAACGTACCTGCATTCATTTACAAAGACAACTTAACAGTTAATATCGACGGAGTAGACATTCCTTATACTATTTCTTTCGGTGGAAGTTTCTTCGCACTGGTTGATACTACAAAGCTTGACATTGGCGAAATCAACGCTAAGACAGTTCCTGCTTATACAGAACTCGGAATGAAGATTCGTGATAAAGTCAACGCAGAAGTTAAGATCCAGCATCCAACTCTGGACATCACAGAAGTTGACCTGGTTGAATTCTACGGACCAACACCGAATCCGGATCAGGCTACAATGAGAAACGTTGTTGTATTCGGAGATGCTCAGGCTGACCGTTCACCTTGCGGAACAGGTACAAGTGCCAAACTCGCTACTCTTCACGGATGGGGCGAACTCGGAATCGGCGAAGAATTTATTTATGAAAGTTTCATGGGAACACGCTTCAAAGGTGTGATCAAAGAAGAAACTAAGATCGGTGATTACGATGCAGTAATCCCAATGATCACAGGAAGTGCATATCTTACAGGTGTTGCTACTTACTTAATTGACTCTACAGATCCATTAAAATATGGTTTCCTTGTAGGCTAATGCATATTCGGGGTTGAATTAGATTGCATTATCATATATGATAATAGAAGCGGATTCGTGTGATCCGCTTCTATTTTTTTATACAGCAAAGAAGGGAATGATCCGAATGCCACGTAAACGCAGATCTACAAAAAGCCGAATTGTTAAAGCAGCCTGGAACCTCTTTTTACAAAAATGGCTACGAACAGACTACCGTAGAAGACATCATCAACGCTTCAAAAACTTCAAAAGGTACTTTTTATCATTATTTCAAGGGAAAAGAAGCACTTTTAAATTCACTTTCTTATCTTTTTTTTGACCAGAAATACGAAGACCTTGCTGCGGTGATTGATCCGAATCTTTCTTGTTATGATAAACTTTTATTTTTAAACCATGAATTATTTTATATGATAGAAACCAGCATCGATATACATCTGCTGGCCTACCTCTACTCTTCGCAGTACCTGGTTACCAAAGATAAGAAATCTTTGTCTGACAAAAAACGTATTTATTTCAAATGGCTGACAGAAATTATGGAGGAAGGTTTAAAAACGGAGAATTCAAAAACACCAGCACCGCTTCCGAACTAATGGAAATATATGCCATGTATGAGCGTGCTCTTCTCTATGACTGGGCCCTTTTCAAAGGCAAATTCTCACTGACCGAACGTACAGACAAGTTACTTCCACATGTATTACAGACATTTGTGGATGGACTTTAATCGCCATGTATTCGAAAGAAGCTTCCAGTTTCCCTTATATACAAAAATTAACAGGCGTTGACCGCAGAGATTTCTCTGCAGTCAACGCCTGTTCTCTTCAGTCCAGATTTTCCATACCCTTGTTATGACCTCTTATACAAGGCATTCATGAACATCTTCCTGTTCAATCCCTACCTCTTTCATCACGTCAAGGATCTGTTCTCGGTCTGTCAGATCCGCACACCAGGAAAGTCCGCATCCTGCCGAAATCGCTCTCGGTACAGGAATCAGTCTGCCTGGTACATTTCTTTCCTTGCATACCTTCTCCATCGCCATCGCATCAGACGTCGTATGGAAAGTTACAACAAGTTTCATTACTTTTTTTTCTCATCTTTACTCAATCACCACTTCGTAGTAACCGTCTTTCTCCACAGCTGTTGACTTTTTTCCCCTTACTTTTGGCAAATTTTTCAACATTCATCTTCTGATGAGGCTCTGTGACAAGAATTTTCACAGGTCCTGTTTCTCCTTTTAACGCTTCTGCTGTCAGCATTAATGGCTCCGGACAAGAAAGACCTCTTGCATCTACTTCTTTCATATTTAATTCCTTCTTTCCTAGAATACTATGTATTTAAGCATATTTCAATCTTATTTTGTTTCTTCTCTCTTATTCGTAAATGCGATAATAAAGCAAATCACAATACAGATAATACATGCAATCTTACCATTCAATGGTACTGCACCTGCCACTACTTCTTTCGTCTCAGGATTAAGTGCAGTTCCACTTGCCGCAAGTCCGAAGTTATGGCACATTGCAGCCCCCACAAACATTCCGACTACGGTTACCGCCGAATCAGAAGATCCCTGTCCCGCAAGGATCAGCTGTCTTAATGGGCATCCTCCTGCAAGTACAGCTGCGAATCCAACTGTGTACATTCCAAGAATATTCCACAGATGTTCAGAATGCGCAATAATTCCAGGTGTATCAAATCCAAGCACGAAACGTCCTGTTGCAAGATTAAATACAAGCATCACTACAAAAGTCCCACAATGACACTGATAAGATCAAAGTTTTTCATCAGGATAATATCCCGGATACTTCCTGCAAAGCACATTCTTGATTTCTGTGCAAATGCTCCAAATACAAGACCTCCGATCAAAGATGCAATAATCGGTGCATGCATGCTTCCCGGTCCTGCCTGGCTCGCTTTCAGAAGTGTTGTACATGTAGCAAGGATCAAAATCGCAACCACGATTGCCGGAAGAACCGCTCCGTTAACTTTGTTAGTTACATGTGCTCTTCCAAGACTGAATCCCTTCTTTAATGCAAATACTCCCGTTGCCACTGCAAGGATGAATCCAACGAAAGCTACCCATGCATTCAGATCACCTGCCGACATACGGATTACCATACGCAGAGGGCATCCCAGGAATACAAGTGCACCGATCATAATGATCACACCAAGAATAAAACGGATCATCGGCGATGATCCCGCCGTTGAGCGATATTCTTTTGTTGCTATTGAAATGATAAATGCCCCAAGTACAAGACCAATGATCTCCGGTCTTGCATACTGTACCACTTCTGCCTGATGCATTCCCATTGATCCCGCCGTATCACGGATAAAACATGCAATACAGAATGCCATGTTCGCCGGATTTCCAAGTGTTGCAAGGCATGCCGCTACAATACCACACACAACACCGGCCAGTACCAGTTTTTTTCTTTGAATCTGATAAATTCATATGTGTTTCCTCCTATACTCTCATTTTCTTGCATTTCCCCATAACTATATGCCTGGCATACTTTTTATGACGCCTTGTCACATATCACATATTTTACGGTTCTTCTGCCAGTTCGCGGATCGCCCTTATAGCCGTATCCACTTCTTCCTCCGTGTTGTAATGTGAGAAACTGAATCTCACAGCCCCTGTTCTACCGTTCCAAGCGCCTCGTGCATAAGCGGTGCACAATGCCCTCCCGATCTGGTAGAAATATCATATTCCATAAGAAGCTCATCACTCACTTCTGAAGAATCATAATCACCGATGTTCAGCGTCACGATCGCACAGCGTTCTTTCTGACTGTAATCCCCATAAATCTTAACGCCCGGAACATCTTTTACCCCGTTATAGAACCGCCACATCAGATTTTCTTCTTTTTTGCGGATATTATCAATTCCTGTTTTTTCCAGATATCCAAGTGCCGCATGAAGTCCGGCGATTCCATGTCCGTTCAAAGTACCTGCCTCCAAAGCCGTCGGCATCTGCACCGGATGTTCTTTGCTATATGTCTGTATTCCACTTCCTCCGGTCTTTAACGGTCTGATCTGTATTCCTTCTTTTTACATATATTCCGCCTGTCCCCTGAGGTCCAAGAAGTCCTTTGTGTCCTGTAAAACATAATATATCTATATCCATCTTCTGTACGTCAATCGGAAATACTCCGGCCGTCTGTGATGCATCCACCACAAAGATCAGTCCGTGCTTATGCGCCATCTTCCCAATTACTGCCACATCTACATAATTGCCGGTAAGATTCGATCCATTGGTACAGATAATCATCTTCGTATTCTCTTTTATCGCTGCCTCCATCGCAGCTATATCCGGCATTCCTTTCTCGTTACATCCTATAACTGAAAGTTCTGTGCCTTTCTTCTCCATCTCATATAACGGTCTTAACACCGAATTATGTTCCAGAACCGTTGTGATCACATGATCTCCCGGATCCAGTATTCCTTTTATAGCAATATTCAGACTTTCCGTAGAATTCGATGTAAATGCAATCTGCCTTGCATTCTCTGCACCGAATAATTTTGCCAGTCCCTCCCTGGTATCATAAATAATCCTGGATGCACTGAGTGCAGCTTCACTGGCCCCGCGTCCTGCATTCCCCATCGAACTCATCGCACTTACTACCGCATCGATCACTTCCTGTGGTTTGTGCATTGTTGTAGCTGCATTGTCCATATATATCATACTTGTCTCCTCCTAATGACCGCACATGATTCAAGTTTTATTATAAAAATATTATTCCGCTCATTCAATACTATTTAATTTCTAAGTAAATTCATACCTCTTTCATATGCTTTTAGTATAGTCTATTTTCTTCTTTCCGTCTAATCGAAACATTACATAAACCCACAGCATTCATAGTAATTATCTATAAATGTTGTGGGTTTATTCTATTATTTAGATCTACAGATCATAAACTGTAATCTATTCTTCTATTCCGTATACTTCTTTTACCACTTTAATAAAGCGCTCTGCACTTTTTGACATCTGATAATTCTTATTATACACCAGGTTAATGTCACGTCCCTGATCTGCCTTTGGAATAGGAAATGTCAGAAGATCTCCTGATTTTGCTTCTTCTTCCGCCGCAAGTCTGGATATGATCGAAATTCCCATTCCTTGTTTTACCGACTTCTTGATCGTCTCCTGATTTTCAATACTTGCAATGATCTTAAGCTTATCCAGATTGATTCCGGCATTACGGAGCTGTTTTCCGGCTTCTTTTCTTGTGCCGGATCCTTCTTCCGCATGATCAGACATTCCCCACTGATCCAGCTTATATCTTCAATATTCTGATGTAACACCTGATATTTCTCCGTATTCGGAGTGATCACTATCAGTTCATCCTTATAAAACGGAATATATTTACAGTGTTTTTTCTCCAGAACCGTTCCGGTAAATCCTACATCTACCATATGATCAATGATCTTGGTCACAACCTGACTGCTGTCCGTTTCAAGAAGCTTTACCTGTTCTTTCGGATACCGTTCATTGAACTTCATCAGAATCTCCGGAAGCAGATACTGTGCCGGAATTGTAGATGCCGCAATTGTGATCAGATGTTTGCTCTCACTTTTTTCCTGTTTCAAATCTTTCCTCGATTTTTTCTGAAGATCGATCATCTGTCTTGCGTAACGGTACAATTCTTTCCCGTCATCCGATAATTTTCTTCTTTTGTATTTCTTACAAAAACCTTGCATTCAGTTCTTTCTCCAGTGACGAAATGTGTGCACTGATGGTTGGCTGTGTCAGAAACAGCTGTTTTGCTGCCTTTGAAAAAAACTGCCTCCCTCTGCTACCTGAACGAAAGCTTCTAATTGTTTTAAATTCATTAGTATGCCACCCTTTCGCTCTCTGCTCCCCGTTTTCTTGGTTACCTTGATACTGTCCATATATTCCAGGATCGGTTTCGCACTTTTTCTGCTTGTCTCAAACATGTCTCTGACCTGTGCGATCGTGATCAGCGGATCTTCTTTCAAATGCTCTTTGATCTTCTCTTTCGCAGTCTCCATATAAGAGGTCAGCGTATACATTTCATCATTTATTTTTACAATCTGTTTTTCTTCTAATAAGATGTTCAGGATGTCATCCATGATATCCTGTGGTACATCCTTGCATGTAACCTCGGAATATCTTGCAAAGTCAAATCCTGCTTTTTCAAATGTATCCAGCATGATCTTTGACACTTTATCATAAATCTTGTCTTTCCGTACTTCGTACTCCGGAGTACATAAAAATTCATCGACTCGTTTCAATACTCCCTGTTCTTCAAAAAGCGTCAGAATCTTGTCGTATACATTTGGTTTTACCTTTTTGAAATATGTGGTCTGTACCTGTGCCTTCTTAATTCCGTAGCGGTACGGATACGTTTCTTCATATTCCTTCAAAGCTTTCAGCAGGATACGTTCTGCCTCTCTTGCAGAATCGCTGTGCCATACATACGTATCTTTCCGCATTGGAAATGCATAGATACTGCCCTGCTCTTCCAGTTCTTTCACATCCTGCTCCACCTCTTCCGGCAAAAGTGCCGTAAGCTTGGCCAGTTCCGTGACTGTGATCAGGGTCTCTGCATGACTCTTCACATGCATTTCTATAACATCTGCGGACGATCCTTCTTCCTTGCGCTTCAGTTCTTCGATCACTTCCGGCTGGAATCTTCTCTTGATCTTCGGATTCGGCTCAAGAACAACACCTCCGCCGATCGTCTCCATTGGTGAATAGAAACGTACTACGAATTTGTCTCCTCTTCTTACCGCAACTTCTTCTTCCATACGAAGCTGTACATAACCGCTTTCTCCAGGTCCGATTTCTTCCTTATCCAGAAGTACCGCACGGCAGAGCACTTCACTGGTTCCTGTAAAGAAATGCAGACGTGTATGATTCGTCAGGATTCTCACAGAAGAATCCAGTACATTTAACTTTACATCCAGAAGGTCGGTATTTTTCATACTGTTCGGAGGCGCCAGTACGCAGCCTCTCTTGATTTCTTTTTCTTCACATTTGAAAGGTTGATCGCCACACGTTGTCCGGCGTAACACTCTTTCTTATCTTCTCCGTGAACCTGAATGCTTCGGATCTTACATTCTTTTCCGACCGGATACATCTGAAGTGTGTCTTCTTTCGTGATCGTTCCGGACACCAGTGTTCCGGTGATGATTGTTCCAAATCCGGAAAGTGTAAATACTCTGTCGATCGGGAGACGCGGAATAGTATGAATATCTTTCTGTACCACTTCGTCTCTGGTCTGATGTTCGATCTCTTTTACCAGATCATCAAGGCCGGCACCTGTCGCTGCCGATACTTTGACAAGCGGCGCATGTTCCAGGAATGTTCCGGAAAGTTCTTCCCTTACATCCTCTTCCATCATCTCCAGCCACTCTTCATCTACGAGATCACATTTATTCAGCACAATGATACTCTTCTCGATTCCGAGAAGGTTCAGAATATCCATGTGCTCTCTTGTCTGCGGCATGATTCCCTCATCCGCCGCGATCACCAGGAGTACCAGATCCATTCCGACAACTCCGGCAACCATGTTATTGATGAATTTCTCATGTCCCGGTACATCGACGATTCCCGCACGGTCTCCTCCCGGCAAGTCAAAATACGTAAACCCTAAGTCAATCGTAATTCCTCTTCGCTGTTCTTCTTCCCAGCGGTCTGTATTTCTTCCGGTCAGTGCTTTGATCAGTGTTGTCTTACCATGATCAATGTGTCCGGCCGTTCCGATAATAATATTCTTCATAGCCTTCTTTTGCACCTACCGTTCTTCTTTCTTTCCTAATAATTCTGCAAGCTCTCTTTGCAATCATTTTATAATCCTTGCGTTCGATCGTTCTGACATCCAGACAGATACTGTCATTGATCGTTCTCGGAATGATCGGGATCTCCAGATGACGCATCTTCTCTTCCATCTCTGCAACACTCATGCCATTTGGCTGGATTGCAACTGCACGGCTTTCCATCCGCTCAAGTGGAAGGGATCCGCCGCCGATCTGTGATTCACAGGATACCATCTGAATCTTTGCATCCATTCCAGTGTGACGCAAGATACGCACAAAGCTTCTGGCTTCTTTTTCAATCTCTTCTAAAGGCGTTGCAATCATACGCAATACCGGGATGTTCTGAACAGCTGTCTCTTCTGACAGGTATTCCATCAGAACCATTTCCAGTCTGCCGCCGTAAATTTATCAATACGAAGTGCACGGGTAAGCTGGTTCTTCTTCATCATATCGATGTACTTCTTCTTACCGATGATAATTCCCGCCTGTGGTCCTCCAAGAAGCTTGTCACCGCTGAAACATACCACATCCGCACCATGTGCGATGGATTCCTGTACGGTCGGCTCATGTGTCAGACCGTATTTCTCCAGGTCGATCAGCACACCGCTTCCGAGATCTTCCACAACCGGAATCTCATGTTCCTTCGCAATCGGTACCAGTTCATCAATTCCCACACTTTCTGTAAATCCAACAATACGGTAGTTACTGGTGTGTACCTTCAGAAGAGCTTTCGTCTCTTCTGTGATTGCTTCTTCATAATCCTCATAATGTGTCTTGTTCGTCGTTCCGACTTCCACGAGGCTTGCACCGCTCTGTTCCATCACATCCGGAATGCGGAATTTACCACCAATCTCGATCAGCTCCCCGCGGGAAACGATTACTTCTCCGCCTTTTGCCAGAGAACTTAAGATCAGAAGTACCGAAGACGCATTATTATTGACCGCCATGGCAGCCTCTGCGCCGGTTAATTTACACAGAAGCTTTTCAAAATGCGAATAACGCTCTCCTCTTCTTCCTGCTTCCAGATTGTATTCCAGATTGGAATACCCACTGACGATCTCTGCTGCTTTCATCATGTGTTCGTAACTGATCGGTGCACGTCCGAGATTCGTATGCAGGATCGTTCCGGTTCCGTTGATCACCTTTTTCATATTCGGTGTATGCATTGCCGCAACGGCTTTTGCTATATTTTCATTCAGTAATGCGATCTGGTGTTTTGCTTTTTCTTCATCATCGCATGTTCCGATATATGCACGGAGCTTTTCCATCTCACTGTGGATCGCTTCCATTACACTTTCACGGCTGTAGGCCTCTATCAATACTTTGATTCCTTCATCCGCCAGAAGAATATCTACTTTTGGGATACTCCGGTATAATACATTCTTATTCATTATGTTTCTCCATTCTGTCATTCTTTTATGACTTCATATCTAGAATAACCGGATCAGCTTATCACTCTTTGGTGCAACTGTTCCGATTACGGAAACGGTTGTATCCAGTCCTGATGCTCTGAAATCTCTCATCATATTCTCGTATTCTTTAGGCGAAACACTGATGAGAAGTCCGCCGGAAGTCTGTGGATCATAGAGAAGATCTAAGTATGTCTCTTCTACCGAACCAACTTCCACCTGATTGATCGAATATCTCTTATTCTTATAAGCTCCTGCCGGAACAAGACCCATCTTCGCATAATCGTATGCATCCCGAAGATACGCAATGTCATGCACACTGAGTTCAAATGTCACATCACTTGCCGATGCCATCTCAACACAATGTCCAAGCAGTCCAAATCCAGTGATATCCGTACATGCGGAAACATCATACTTTTCCACAACCTGCTTGCCTATCTTATTCAAGGATGCCATGACCGTCTGTGCCTCGCGGATTGCCGATGGCGATGCCATCTCTGCTTTGATCGCAGTATTCACGATACCACTTCCGATCTGTTTTGTAAGAATCAATATATCTCCCGGTCTGCAGCCGTAGTTCTTAAAGATCTTATCCGGGTGAACGAATCCGGATACGCAGAGACCGTATTTCGGTTCATCATCCTGCACCGAATGCCCTCCGACTAATACTGCACCTGCTTCTTTTTACTTTGTCTGCGCCTCCCGCAAGGATATCGCCGAGGATCGCCGGATCCAGGCAATTCGGGAAACCTACGATGTTCAGGGCTACCGCCGGTTCTCCTCCCATCGCCCATACATCACTGAGCGAGTTGGCAGCGGCGATCTGTCCGAACATATATGGATCATCCACAATCGGAGTAAAGAAATCAACCGTCTGAATCATCGCAATATCATCTGTCACTTTGTAGATGGCAGCATCATCGGAAGTCTCGATTCCTACTATTAAATTGTCATCCTCAAATTTTGGCAGCTTACTCAGAACCTGAGCAAGGGTCTCCGGACCAATCTTGGCCGCTCAACCTGCTGTTTTGCTTAAACTCGTTAATTTTACATCTGATTTCATTCTTTTTACTCCTCCTGTTTTTCATACCTTTCTTCAGAGGCAGTACAGTCGATGAACTGTCATGCAGACTCTTTTGTATTCATTATACATACGCCGTAGTACAAGAAAGCCGGAACCCCTGTATCTTACTTCAGGAATCCGGCTTTTTATCCAGGTATTTAACTAATTTATGATGGTCTGACGATTCTTCCTGCTTTTGCCATCGTTTCAACAATGCTGTACATATTCGTCACAGAACCTACTGCAAGCTTGTCTTTTAATCCATAGTAATCCAGACATGTTCCACATGTCATAATCTCTACTCCCTGTGCTTCCAGAGATTTCAGATCTTCCAGAGAATCAGAACCTTCTGTAGTCAAAGTTGCTCCTCCATTATAGAAAAGCATTGTCTTTGGCAGTGTATCAAGCTGTGTCACAGCAAAAATAAATCCTTTGATCAGGACTTTTCTAATTCATCATTTCCAGATCCCATACGGTCAGAAGAAACGACAACGACTGTATTGTCTCTTGCATCCGGCGCACATACTGCTTCAGCTCCATCTGCTGCCGGTGCTCCTTCCATTTCAATCGTAACTTTATATTCGGCATCCCCCAATTTTTCAGAAGTTACTTTTCCTCCTGAGCTAGATGCCATCTTTGTTACATTCTGCACTGCGATCTCATTATCAACCAGAACTTCAATCGTCTCCGGTCCTGTCAGTGCAGCCATTGCCTTTTTTGGTTTTAATAACCGGGATTGGGCAATTGTCTCCCATAGCATTAACTGTAATCATAATGATTCCACCTTTCTATCACCATTTCCACAATCAACACATATAGATTCATTCTATCATCATTTATGGAAAAGGTAAATATATAATTTATAGAATTATTATATAAAAGTCTGAAAACGTCTATCCTTAGAATCCTACCTTCGGGTATCCATTCCCATACTCTTGTACCTCCAGTATGTGATATGCACCGTCCTCATAATATGCCGGTTTCATACCACCTTTTTTCAGAGCTTGCATAAACTCTTCCATTGTCTTTACTTCTTCCGGAAACCAGGTCGCACACGCACCGACTTTCTCCGGTACATGACAGTCGCTGGATCCCATCGTACACAGTCCGAGTTCCTGTGCATATCTAGCCGCCTTCTGGCACGCCTCTACAGAAGTGCTTCCATTTAAGACTTCCAGGCCGTCCAGACCTTTGACTGTCCTTAAGTTCTCTTCCAGACCTCTGTTATTATTGCGGAACGGATGTGCCGCAAAGCAGAAGCCTCCCTGTGCTTTTACCAGATCAATAAAGTCCTGCGCGGAAATTCTCTCATCCGGATATTCTTCAATTCCAAATGCAATAATGTCTCCCTGCAGAGAAAAGAATTCAATTCCTACAAAGATTGGGAATCCTGTCTTCTTCGAATATTCTGCTGCATATTCTTTTAGTCCCATATCATCATGGTCCGTGATGCAGATTGCACCGAGACCTTTCTCTCTGGCAATTTCTACCATCTCTTCTAATTTTAAGAAACTGTCTTTTGAACAGGTCATTTCGTGCATATGCGTATCTACAAACATACTTCCCCGGCTCCTTTGTTTTTATTCATACTAAACTTTTCTCTTACTTTTCATTATATAAATAACCACACCGGCTTTCAAATAGGGAATCTTAATATGCCGTCTTATATATAGATCGTATCTATAGTAACGTTAAAGACACTGCCTACGGCAGTGTCTCCTGCGTATCTTAGTCAAGTCCCTGCAGGACACGCTGATCCTCTCTGTTGCTCTCTTTTGTCTTTGTACTCATATTTAACTCTTCCTGCTTCTCCAGACATTCCTGAATTGCTTCATTCAGTGACAGCATCTTCTCATCCAGAGTCGATACCATCTCTGCACATTCTCTCAGATCCCTGCTGATATAATCAGGAGCATCCCCTTCAAATTTGTAATAAATCTTATGCTCCAGACTTGCCCAGAAATCCATTGCGATCGTACGGATCTGAATCTCTACCTTAGTATCCACAACGCTGTCAGAAAGAAAAATAGGTACGGATACCAGCATATGGTAGCTCTTATATCCACTTTCTTTTGGATTCTTAATATAATCTTTGATCGACAATACTTTCAGATCGCTTTGATTACCGATCATCTCCGCCAGCCGGTAAATATCTGATGTAAAGGAACAGATCAGGCGGACCCCTGCGATATCATTGATATATTTTTCCATATTCTCGATTGATATCTCGTAGCCGTATCTGCGTAACTTCTTTACAATACTTTCCGGTGTCTTGATCCTAGTCTTAATATGTTCAATCGGGTTGTATTTATGCACATGTTGGAATTCATCGTTCAGTATCTCCAGCTTTGTCCCCACTTCTTTTAACGCTGAATTATACAGGAACATGATCGTCTTCCAACTGTCGACATCCTCATAGTT
>VOFI01002906.1_pt1 | contig 32577 bp, 41 predicted proteins | sample 5384131 | NCBI WGS metagenome assembly VOFI01 (sample SAMN12384728, study PRJNA508395) | human gut metagenome | isolation source: healthy gut H | host: Homo sapiens
GGTTGCATCTTGCCCCCGCACTTTGGGCAAGTATGCATATCCCACCTGTGAATCCTGTCAGAACCACATCTTAGACATTGATTCCCAATGACGGCAAGCAGACGCCGATAATCATGTGCTTTATGATGTGTGTATGCAAACAGATTGCATAAAGCGTGCAATCGTTTGCACAAAGAAATGTAACCTTTTTGAAACTTTTTCTTGCTTCGTATTGGTTTTTCTCTTAAGTTTGCAGCCGAAAATAGATGCCAACTAACAACAGAAGGCTAAGTTTAATATAAACGAAACCAAATATAAAAGTAAAGATACGATGAAGCAAACATTCATAAATCAGCTATGTTGCTGCTGCTGATCCTTTCAACGGCAACGACGCGAGCGCAGGAGGTCGCTCTGAAGACCAACTTACTGGGATGGGCTTCCACATCTGCCAACGCCGGCATCGAAATCGGCACGGGCAAGAAAACAACCTTCCAACTCTTCGGCACCCTGAACCCCTGGAAGTTCTCGGGCGACAAGAAGATGAGATTCTGGAATGTTATGCCAGAATACAGATGGTACACCTGCCAGAAGTTTGGAGGCCATTTCTTCGGAATTCATGCCTTAGGCGGTGAATACAACATTAAAAACATTGACATGCCCTTCGGCATCCTGCCGAAAACTCTGGAGGGCAGGCACTATGAAGGCTGGTATGTAGGTGGAGGCCTCACCTACGGCTATCAGTGGCTACTCAATAAGCACCTCAATTTCGAAGGGTCTATCGGTTTGGGATATGCCTACAGTCCTTACAAGCTTTACGGACGATGCGAAAAATGTCTCGACAAAGACCACCGCAACTATGTGGGCCCTACAAAAGCCGCACTATCTCTCATATACGTGTTCTAAGAATTTAATTTAACTGTGGTTTTAAACTGACAATAAAAACACGTAATAACTAGACAGAATACAAAAAATTTAGGCAAATCATAATATGGATAAAATGAAGCTTTATGCGGTCATTTCGCCCCTCTGCATACTCCTTTCTCAGGGCATCATGCCTGCTCAGGCTCAACAGCTGGCAGGGGGTAAGATTCAGGTAGAAAGCGTCTTGGCACGCAAGAACGGCAACCGGATGGACGTTGCCTTCCGTATGAATCTGAACGAATTGAAGATGAAATCAGAGCAGCAGATTGTTTTCACACCGGTAATGGTAGGAACTGATTCTATCGCTCTCAACCCTATCATCATCCAGGGTAGAAACCAGGCTGTAAGATACCGCCGACTTGCCGACAGCAAGAAGAATCCGCAGGCACAGGTTCTTACCCGCAAGAACAAGACCAGTCAACAGGTTTACTTCGCCCAGTCTGTTCCTTATCAAAAATGGATGAAGAAGTTCAAACTCTCGGTGAAAGAAGATCTCTGCGGATGCGGCAACCTGATAGAACAGGACAATACGCCGATTGCGGATATCGACCGTACACCGAAGATTACGAAGGATTTCTTTGTGCAGCCGAAGGCGGAAGCCAAGAAGGTGAGAGCCGAAAAGGGTGAAGCCTATCTCAGCTTTGTGGTTAACAAGAGTAATATTCTTGCCAACTTCCGTGAGAATGCTACTGAGCTGAAGAAGATTACTTCCACCATCGACCTGGTGAAGAACGATAAGAACGTTGAAATCACAGATATTGATATCCACGGATATGCGTCGCCTGATGGTTCGTATGCCAACAACAAGCGCCTTGCCAACGAGCGTGCAGCTGCCCTCCGTAAATATGTGAGCAGCCTCTACACCTTAAACAGCAAGCTCTTTACCTATCAGGCTACACCGGAAGACTGGGAAGGATTCAAGAAGAAGATTCAGGCTAGTCATCTGGCTGATAAGGAAGCAATTCTCGAGATAGCTAACTCCTCGCTGGCTCCCGACGATAAGGACCTGAAGATCAGAAAGCTCCATCCGGCTAGTTACCGCTACATCCTGGATCATATCTATCCTCGTCTCCGTCATAGCGACTATACGGTAACCTACACGGTTCGTCCGTTCAGCATCGAAGAAGCCAAGGAGATATTGAAGATCAAACCACAGCAGCTTTCTCTGCAGGAGATGTTCCTGGTGGCACAGACTTACGAGCCGGGTTCGCCAGAGTTTAACGAGGTATTCGACATTGCCGTCCGCCTCTTCCCAGATGATGAGACAGCGAATCTCAATGCCGCCTGCACCGATTTGCAGAAAGGTGATCTTACTTCTGCCGAAAAGCATCTTGCCAAGGCAGGCAACTCGAAAGAGGCAGAGCGTGTAAGAGATGTCTTCAAGCAGATAAAGGAATTGGAATAACAGAAAATTAGAGAATAACGATTATAAACAAGCTTAACTTTCAAAGATTATGAAGATTAAACATTTATTTGGCTTGGCTGTCATCGCAGCTATGACAGCAAGCTGTTCAAGCAATGAGGACCTGGGAACCGCAGGTCCAGGTACTGGTACTAATGAAACTGGTGTTGGTTATGCAACTTTCACCATCAACTTGCCTTCGGTAAGTGGAACTCGTGCTGCAGATGCTGGTGGTGCTGAAATGGATGAAGGCACAGCAAAAGAGTATGCTGTAAAAAGCGCAACTGCCCTTATTTTCCAGAAGTATGGTTCAGATGAAGGCTCTTGCAAGTTTGTTGAGAGCGTAACTTTACCTATAGATGCTGCAGATGGACAGACGATCCCACAGATGGTATCACAACAACTTCTAAAAAGCTGGTAGCAAAGCTTACTAATGTGGATACCAAGAATCAATATTATGTTTTGGTTTTGCTTAATAACAATAAAACTGGTGGAGTAAAGGTTGAATTGCCTACTGCTGGTCAAAGTTATAATGATTGGAATAGCAAAATTTTGACTCCTTCAGTTACTGATTTGGCTGCTTCTGGTGACTTCTATATGGCTAATGCTCCGTTGAAAGGAAGTGCTGACTCACCTGCAACTTTGGTTAGTATTGACAAAAATAAAATATATGCCAGCGAGGCAGAAGCAAATAAAACTACTAACGATTGTGCTGCAACAGTTTATGTAGAGCGTGGTGTAGCGAAGATGACTGTTGCTGACCCTGGAACAAAAACTGTTAAGAATAAGGCAACATCGACTGACACACAGAGTAAAGTAACATTTAGCAAATGGGCTTTGGATATCACAAACAAGAAGACATACGCTGTTCATAATATTGATGGCTTGAGCACAGATTTCCCTGCCATTTGGACTACACATCGTTTCACAGGTACTAACAGCCGTGTTTATTGGGGTAAGGATCCTAACTACAATTTGGCTGAACTCAATACTAATGATGCCAAAAGAAAAGGAGAATTCAATTTTATCACTGCTCCAAGTGAGATTAATAAAGACTTCACCAACACCACCAACACCAATCCGGTATATTGCTTAGAGAACACCTTCAACTTGGCAAACATGTATCAGGGTCAGACAACCCGCGTTATCTTCAAGGCAACATATACTCCTATGGATGATGCAGGCAATCCCCTTGCAGATAAAGATGGAACATTCTACACCATCGGCAATATGACAACTATCCTGAAAGAAGCAGACTTGAAGAAAGCTGTAGATGCAGCAGCAACTTCAGTTCTCTCAGGTTGTACAGTTGACTATACAAATCTCAAGCAAGAAGGATCTCATGTGATTACCTTGGCAGATATCAAGGATTCTACTGGTACAACTCTTGTTGCCGATCAAGTTTATAGTGGTAAGAAAGGTACAGAAATCGTTAAGGAGATTAATGATAAGCTCGGCTTGACTGATGAAGCTGGTCGTCCAGAAGCGATGGTTGGTATCAATACCTATCTTAGGGGTGTTACATATTATATCGCTCGTGTTAAGCACTTCGGCTCATTGACTCCATGGAACTCAGGTGAATCTTATGGAACAGATAACGATAAGTATCTTGGCCGTTATGGTATGCTCCGTAACAACTGGTATGAATTGACAGTTGGCAACGTCTATGGCCCTGGCTACCCTGGTGTACCTCCAGTAGACCCAAATCAGCCAGATGATGAGAATGAGAAGTATCTTAGCGTCAGCGTAAAGATCCTTTCTTGGGCTAAGCGTTCAGACACAGTCGATTTGTAATCCATTACACATTATTATATATAGCTCAGCCGCTCTAGCGCTAAGGAGCGGCTGGCTATCTCGGAAGAATAAGAATCTATTTATACACTTTACTTTTTCATAAAACAGATAAGCATCATGGCAAACAAGAAGTTTAACAGTTGGATCAAGAATATATGCATGGGATGGGGCTTCATCATGGCCGGCAGCCTGCTAGCAAGCTGCAACGACTTGATGCACGACGACCTGCCTCCTTGTGACATGGGTGTTGACTTGCAGTTCAAGTACGACTACAACGTGCAGCGTGCCGACATGTTCAAAGATCATGTGGGCGGACTCTGCGTATTCGTATACGACGAGCAGGGCAACTTCATTGCTCGCCATGATGCCTATAACGATGCAACATCACAGCCGCTCAAGGACCCTAACTATGCCATGCGAATCAATCTGGAACCGGGCAAATACAGATTCGCAACCTTCGCCTTCCAAAAGAAATATGAAGATGCACTTGCGCAGCCAGGTGCCAAATTCCAGATAGCTCTGCCACAGCAGGGTGACAACATCACCTCCCTCCATGCACGACTCGACCGCGAACAGGGCAAGGTAAACAACCAGAGCCAACCGCTTGATACACTCTGGCAAGGACTCAGCAACGAACTGGTTGAAGTAAAAGACCTGCAGGTTACACGCCATACCATCGGTCTGGTTCGTGATACCAAGCAGCTCACCATCAGCCTGCATCAGACCGACGAGCCTGCCAACATCAATGCCGATGACTTCAGTTATCAGATAACCAATGCCAACGGCGATATCAGTTACGACAACTCTCTCCTCCCGACGAGGAGTTGACATATACCCCATACTACACCTGGACCACTGAGTTTAAGGATACCGAGGGCAATGTAAAGGAGCGCACCGCTCATGCCGCCCTCATGTTCTCCCGACTCATCTGGCATCCGGCAGAAGAAAACGACAAGAACGCCATCCTCACCATCACGAACAAGACTACTGGCGAAGAGGTGGCACGCATCAATCTTGCAGACTTTCTGGCTCAAGGCCGTGGTGCCTTCGAAGCCCGCCATTATTCAGAGCAGGAATTCCTGGACCGAGAGTACGACTACAAGCTCGACTTCTTCCTCCAGGGCAACCAGTGGAAGTATGTGCAGCTCAGCATTTCCATCCTGGATTGGAGCAAGCGCATCCAGCGTGTCGATTTCTAACCGTTTCAGGTGTCAGAGCCCCTTCCGGGCATTTAGCTCATAAGAGTATTTGACTTTAAAAATTAGAAACAATGAAAATACGAGATTTCATTTTAAGTTTAGTTAGTTGGTTTATATTGTTGGTTACAGTAAGTTGCTCTGACGAACTTGGAGGCGAGCGCACTCCCATTTCGTCAGAAAGCAACTTGCATGTACTCGTGCCAACCGTGCTCAGCAGCCGCGGCACCAATCCCGACGATGCTTCCGGCCTTCCTACCTATAATGCCACGGTAGATGAATGCCAGATCAACGACCTGACCCTCTATGCTTTTCCTATAGGAAATGAAGGCAAGCTCCTGGTAGAGGCGCTCCCTGCCCCACTGGCTTCGATGATGCTGGAGCAGCATGTAGCTAACTATCAGCTCAATATCGAGCCGGGCACTTACCATATCTATGTGGTTGCCAATATGAACAAGGTGTTGAGTGGTCAGACTATCAAAACTGAAGATGATCTCAAAAATATAGTACTGAACTATGTAGCTGGAACAGAACCGGGAATGCCGGTTTCTACAAACATCCCGATGATTTATGAGCCAAAGGATGTGAACGGTAATATCATCGATACAAAAATAGAAAAAAGTGGTGATAAATATACCGAGGTGGCAGCTAACCTGAAGTTTACATGCGTAAAGGTTAAGCTCAACCTGCTCTTCGACCCTACTGCTGAAGGTTCTGCATTCAAAGGCAAGAGCTATCGCATCAAGGATATTCTGGCTCAAAAGCTTTCTCCTAGCACCACGCTGAGTTGGAATGGAGCATTTAGCAATTCTAATGTTAGCGCAGATTATGCCAATGGTTTTGAAGATGAAGTTTATGCAACTCCTTCTGAGGCAAGCAATAAGGGTGGTTATTATAAGGCGGGAGACTGGACAGAGAAAGCAGACAATGCCAATGTGAATAATAAGGACATCATCACCCTTGTTCAGGGTGCTACTCCTACAGCTGCTCCACAGAATGCCGCCGATAAGTGGCTTTTCCAAGGCACTTACTATCTGCCTGAGCGTTATATCGCCAATGCCTCTCAGCAGTCTACCCTCAAAGTTAATGGCTTTGTGAATGGTAGCTTTGAGAACAACTATACGATTAAGCTGGGACATCGTCAGGACGAGAGCCCAACTTCCACCGAAGTTCCGACCTTCCCTCGTGGCACCTATTATGAGATTATCGGCAACATCAAGAGTCTGGGAAACATGACTCTCGACTGTAATGTGAGCGTAAAGGACTGGACTCCTGTAACGATAGAAGCCGACTTCAACCATACTACTTTGTGGGTAAGCAAGACGAAGGCGAGCGTAACATCTACCACGACAGACTCCATCGACTATGAGTCGAACGTAATGCTGACAGACGCAGATTTCGGTTGCGATGAAAAGGTAACAACATCCAATGGTGTGAAAGATGTGATTGTGTTGAGCAAGCTAGATGCAGTGAAGAATCATAGAATCACATTCAAAATCAACGAGGACATTAAGTTCTCCGACTATAATGGAAAGTACAAGGGTACGGCAAAGGTTTGGATTAAGGCTGGTAACATTAAGAAGTATCTCGATGTAACCTATGATGCCTCTCCTTATTTTGAGGTAAATCCACAGGAAGTAACCATCTATTGGGGTAGCGACTACAATACCAAAGTGGTACTGTTTAAGACCAACCTCGGCGGTTTGGCTTTCACCGGTAACGCCTCTTTCACCGGTAACACCTCTTCCACCGTAGGTAAGTCAACCATTCAGGCATCTTGCGATACTCCTGATACCCGAGAAGGAACCTTCAAGATTAAGGCAACCAGTGACCCTGTTACCACGACAGTACATTACCTCACTGTGCAGCCAAAGGAATCTGCAGAAGGCTTCAACTTTGTCAAGAAAATCAAGGTAACGGTAAAGCCTGCAGTAGGTAACTATCGTATCAACTTCCGTGCCATCAACGACAGAATTCCATACGCCGGCACAAGCGACCCGAACAAATCTAACGTGACAGGAAACTTCTTGGGTGTTTTAACCGAGGGAGGCAATAACAACTGGAACGACGGATGGTTTGAAGAGAGATGGACAGGTGACAAGAATCAGCCACAAACAAAAAACCATTGCATCTACGTATATACCCAAATAGGTGAAACGGAGAATGCCATCACAGGAAAAGGATGGATATATACAGAAAAATGGGGTGGCAAAGATGATTCAGGTTGGCCAGGAGACTATATGGAATACGACCAAACCAATACGGGGTGGTACTACAAAGACTTCAGTGTAAATGCTGTGCAGAAACATACACAGCACGGAGCCACTGGTGACAGAAAGATAAAACCGGGCGAAACGCTGATAATGTTTAGCAACAACTACAACAACAGCGTAGGTTACTCTGTGCATCGCTGCCCACAACACTTGGAACCAGGTATTCCACTCTTCGACTATGAGGACTGCGAGGGTTGGATTGTCTATGATCCTACATCAGATCCTACTTGGAACATATATGATGCCATGCCAACTATTGAGAACATCAAGTTTACCATTTACACCAAATTCCAGACTTACGGATGGTTCAAGGTATATGGTGTCGCCCACGAAAACAATGGCAAAAGAGAACAATTCACTATTTTCGACAAAAATGGAAAAAGTTGGAGTTGCACTAATGCCGGCAATGGTTGGTATAAGACTGTGATTACCCTCAAGGCTGTTAAGGGAGACCACGAGAAGGACATCAGAATTATGAAAGATAAGCAAATCTCTGACGACAAATCCATTCTCCTTTTCAATGGCAACAGCTATGAGCATAATGACACAGGCTATTACGATGACTCCTCTTGGCACGCTGGCAAGCTATCTGGTGTGGATTAAATAAGATTAGAATCAGATTTGAACACTGTTATAAATCAGTTTAAGCAATGAAGAAGATCAAACATTTAATGATATGGATTGGATTGCTCCTAAGCCTTGTTTCCTGCAAGGATACGATGGAGGCTATCGGACTCGGCGGGGATGAAATCCCTGCCGAGGGACTTGTCTTGAACCTTCAATTGACTAACTTCACCAAGCAACAGATTGGTACAAGAGCGGGGGCCTCGGAGACAGTCAAATCGCTCTGCGCTGTGTTCTATGGAGATAATAACGAATACTTAGGCAAGACAGATTGCTTTTCTACCTTATCACCACAGCAGTCTGATGGCAGCTACAAGGTAAAGATAACCAATGTACCTGCTGGTACCAAGAATGTACATCTTGTAGCCAATGCCAGCGACATGACGGTGAGCGAGGCACAAGACTTGCAGTCTCTCACTGCTGCTATGGAGAGAGACCCTCAGCTTGATGCCCCTATCTGCTGGGGTAAAATTTCAATTGATAGTCTTTTGAAAGCTAATCCTTCTGTGACGATGTTGCGCCAATGCGCCAAGATTAGTTTGGAGATAGACAAAGGCATCCAGAGTTATTTCACCAATGCAGGCTTATACGTCTATAACATGGCAACCAAGGCAGCCATAGCTCCTGCCAATTATATTGAGCCTAAGACCGATAGCTTGGCAGAATCTACCGTTCTCAGAACGGACCCATTGGGCGGCGGTACCGCAACCACCGTGGCAGTAAATGAAACTTCTGCAGGCAAGGCAATGGTGATTATCAAGGCGAATTATACGGATAGTGTAGGACATGCTAGAGAAGGATATTATAAGGTGGCACTCTACAAGGATGCCAACAAGACAACCCAATATGCCTTGCTCCGCAACCACCATTATACCATCAAGGTAATCAAGGTAAACGACTATGGCTTCTCTACGATTGATGAGGCTAAGAAGAGTCAGCCAGAGAATAGACTGGAAGTAGAGGTGCGGGACGATAATCCTGAAATCACCCAAATGATAGCTTGCAAAGACTATGAACTGGGAGTGAGCGATTATCAGGAGATAAATGCAAACACAACAGAGGCTACCGTAACCATTGTTACTACCTTGCCAAAGGCAACGAGTAGTGATGGGTAGGCTATATAGTGTCAAGAGAAATGATACTTGGATAACCGCTTGTCAGCAAGAGACCGTGAATGATATACCAGAGACAAGCAGTTCTTCTAAAGGCAAGAAATATACCTTGAAGCTTACGCTTGAAAAGAATAACCAATCAGAGAATCCACGTACAGGAACCATCACCGTTACTTCTGGCGACCTTTCTCTGGATATAACCATCAAGCAGGCTGGTTTCGACTTTAGAAAAGATGATCCTGATAGAACCGTTATCATGCAGTATAATAACTCCACCGTAGCTCCCAACTATTTCAACTGGTTGGACACTGGTGTGCAAGGCATCACTCCTGCAGAAATGCAAGGGGCTGTGAGAAATGATGGTTTGCATTTCTGCGTGGGAACAGCCGATATCACGTATCTTATCCCTAAACTTAAAGGTGATATAATTTCTAAAAAGGATAATAAAATCAATGTGGAAGAATATAATGGTAAGTGGAAGGTAAGCCTTGCCAATACTACGGCAAACGAAGATTTGTGGAAGTCTTCATTTACCATCACCAACCAGGCTGGCATCGAGATCACTTATCCTGTTTATCATACTGGTATCTTCCATAAGATAGATGAGAATTCCAAGGTATATACTGATTATCAGCTGGCAGAAAACGGAGATAACGGTGAAGGTGAAGGGCTGGTTCTATTATGGTGTGGTAAAGGTACAGGGAAAAAAGACCGATAAGACCACCACTACTTATTATATGTTAGACCGCAACCTAGGTGCATCCAACAATGGTTACTATGCCCCAGATGTGGTGGCACTGGAAAAGAACAAGAAAGCCATTGGTGGCTATTTCTGTATCTCTGAAAAAAAGAACACCAGCGATGCCACTCAGGGAAATCTCTCCAGCACCTTGGCACCAAAAGGCTATACCATTCCAACTGAAGCCGTGTTCGAAGAGTTAGTTAATGCAGGCAATCTGGAGGTGGTACCACAGTCCACATCGTTAGGAGAAACCTACAACTGCGTGCGTATCAAGACGGTGGATTCCGAGTTGCCATACATCTATCTGCCTATGGGTGGATTCTTGGAGGGCGAGAGCCATAAGAACCCTATCCATGTAAATCTCTGGACCAAGACTTTGCTGTCAGGTACGCAGGGCTTCGGTACCAACAGTCCTGAATATGGTTTCTGGTATAGATACTTTGATGTTTACAACAAGAGGATAGGATTATCCAATATGAGATTCGTGAGTGGTAGCAACGGCATGAACAATGGCCGCTACAAGGCGATGCCAATACGCCTGATTCTGAAATAAACATCAGATAAGTGATAAATACAATAACATCTTTTACTTATATATAATGATAAGCATCACCGTATCACGCATTTTCAAGTCTCGTGGAGAAGGTATTTTATTTACATTGATGATAGAAAAGACATATGATTCTGCATTTTCAATGATGTCATCAGCATCAAAGCCAATAGCAAGTACCACACCAAAATCACTTTTAAAGCGATAAGTTCGAGACGTTTCATGCCAATAAACCTCATAAGGAGCAGAAGCATTAATTATATCCAAAGGAAGTGGTTTTCATTACCAAACATTTATATATTTAGGATATACCCCCGTTCGTTCCTTATATTCCTCACAAAGGCTCTTAGTAATTTCAGCTACACGAGCCTTTTTACGCTCTTTTGCCGCCATAAATCTTTTCATAGCAGCTTCACGTTTTTCCCAAAATTCTTTATCTAATGTATCCATAATAGTTCTCCTTTTTAAATTCTTTAATTGCAATCTGCCGCAAAAATACGCTTTTTCCTCGAAACCACCAAGAAAATCAAAAGAAATCTGCAACTCATCAGCTGATGGTCCGCCAACCTTAGAGCGAAGCGGTTCCGAGCACCGGAGGGCGGTTACATCCTCTCGTCCCTGAGGGAAGAGAGGCTTGGTGAGAAAGGTGGAGCCTTCCTTAAGGGTAAGGAAGGACGGGTAGGTTTTCGAAAAAACTACTCCTTTGCCAAAGAAGAGCCAGAGCAATTCGAAAGTGCATACCCTCCAATCACCCCATAACAAACTAGCGGTATAAGAAAGGCAATCGCCATACAGCCCGTTGTATCCGCAATATACCCCATGATTACCGGAGCAACCGCTCCACCCACTATCGTCATGATAAGCAATGAAGAGGCAAGTTTGGTCTTTGTACCCGCATCCCTCAATGCCAGCGAGAAGATAGTCGGAAACATGATGCTCTCTCCCAGATACAGGGCGAAAAACGCAATAAGAGATAAGGTGCCGCTACATACCACCACAATCAATGTGGCTACAAAGGTGAGGATGGCACAGACCAGCAGCACCAGCCTTGGCTGGATATAATTCATGATGACACCACCAGCCAGTCGGCCGATAAAGAACAGACCCATTCCGCCAAAGGCGAGATACAGACTGGCAGTCTGCTTCTCTATATGAATACTCTCCTCTGCATAGTTGATGAAGAAACTGTTCACACCCGTCTGGGCTGCCACATAAAGAAACAAGGCCAGCATACCGAAACCGAATGCCATCACTCGCATCGGCTTCTCCTCCACCTTCTCGTTCGTATCCGCCTCATGCGCTCTCCTAGGGTCCGGCAACTTGATCCTTGATAGGACCAGCGCCACAGCAAGCACGAAGATACCCACCAAGGCATAAGGAATGGCAATGTTGACACCCGAGAACAGAAGCTGACCGCCAACCAGCGGTCCCACAATCCATCCGATACCATTGAGCGACTGCGACAGGTTGATTCTGCTCTCCGCCTTGTCAGGATGTCCCAGTACCGTAGTATAAGGATTCGCACTCGTTTCCAGACAGGTCAGTCCGCATCCTATCACAAACAGCGACAGAACGAAGAAGTAGAAACTGTTGATCCTGCTTCCCGGTATGAACATCAGGGCACCGATACCGAAGAGAACCAGACCTGTTATCACACCCCTCCTGTAACCCCATTTCCGGATAATCCATCCGGCAGGCAGTGCCATCAGGAAGTAGGCACCATAGACAGCAGCCTGCGTCAGGGCCGACATCGCCTTGCTAATATGAAACGACTCCTGAAAATGCGGATTCAGCACCTCGAGGATGCCATGGGCAAAGCCCCACATGAAGAAGAAGCTGCTGATGATGAGGAAGGGCACCAGATAGTTATGCCCTTCGTATCTGAAGATGGATGGCTTCGTCATGATTCTCTGCAAATTTAAGACTGTCCTTTACTACCAGTGCCAGATAACCGCCGCCACCGGCTCCAGGCATCTTCCATGCCAGAACCTCCTCCATGTTGCTGTAGCGGTCAATCATCGGCTGCACACTTGCCTCCGGTTCTATCACACCGTTGATAGACGGATTCACCATACCCGGGAACATCGCAATCTGGGCCTCGAAAGATGCCCTGTATGCTGCCGCAAAGGCATCAAGGTCGTGCGCCAGAATCGCCTTCCAGCAGGCATCAGCTGCATCAGCCAGCGCCTTCACCTTCTCAGGCGTGATATCCTTACCTTCCACCACACTGCATCCCGGTCTTCTCGGTTCCATCGGAATCATCACCAGATGGTCTTCCAGGAATCGGAGAGTCATCTCATCCTGCGTACTCTCTATCTTCTCCGGCCAGAAGTTGTTGTCATAATAATGACGCACCAGACCGGGAACACAGATACCGATAGAATCCTGGGCACCAGAGATGATACCATCATGACGCTCCGGATTGTTCTCAAAGCAGAAAACCAGTCGGGCGAGCATCTCCGGGTCCATCTTCGGCAACTTCACCGGCCATATCTTCTGAATCATCTTACGGGTAGAGGTAGACAGACCGCAGCGGTCGCGCACCTCAAAGGTAGGTTCCAGCGAGATAGTAATTGCCCATCCCGGATGATACATGCTTACATAAGGCTGATCAATCCAAGTACCAGCCAGATCCAGACGGGTAGGAATCCCCGCCTCCTGTGCTGCATTCTCAGATACGTTCAATAACGCCTTCTTCAAGTCAGAAGAAGACCGCGCCTTCAAACCAGCATGAGGAGTGCGCTGGAGTTCGATATATTCTATGCCCCTTTCCTTACAGATCCTACGTTTCTCATCAGACCCACCTTCAGCGTTCACCACAAACACGTCCGGTTTCACCTTATCAAGAGTAGGCAGGAAGTCGATGACTCCGCTTCCCTCATTGATATACGCATCCTTCACCGCCTTGATATTCTTGACCATGAATAGCCTTTCCTCCTGCGGGAACATAGGCTTGCGATGCTTATACTCTAGATAAGTAGCATCCGATCCGATACCCACATACAGGTCACCATACTGTGATGCCTGCTGGAAAAACTCCACATGACCGGAATGTAGCAGGTCGTAACAACCGCTTACAAAAACTTTTTTCTTCATTATGATTATCATTGATAATTGAAGTGCAGATAGTCATCCTCATCTAGCTGATTACCTATCTGCATCTCGACAAACATAAACAGAGTTATTTCAATTAATTATTTGATTAATTTATTTTTTATATTTTAGCCTCCAGAAGAAGTGCCAAGTACGGAACAATGGTTCACTTTAAAGCTTCAGCAGGAAAATATCGAACGAAGTGCATATTTCTCTATATTTTCAGGAAATACTTCTTCCCCATACTCTGATGCGTAAACCCAGCATACTTCGTAAAATGCCTACCGAAGTTACCACCATCCAGAATCTCTGCCAACAGCAACCTCCCACGCTTCTCATCCATTGGTACAATCATCTTATCCTCAGCCAATCCAAGCACCTCCTTCAGAACATACATCACCGCCCCTGCGAACTTCCATAATCCCAAATAATTCAGTTCTCTCTGCACCACAACTAAAGCAGTAGAGGCAGAAGAATCTGTAGTGAAAGCAGAACTGACAGAAGCATCAGAAGCTATATCCCCACTAACACCCCGGCGGTCCCATCCCGCACAATTGGCGAGACCTTTGATGGTCCGCCATCCTTAGAGCGTAGCGGTTCCGAGCACCGAGTAGGGCGGTTTCCTCCCTCTCCCCTGAGGGTGAGAGGGTCGGGGTGAAGGTGGAGCCCTCTTTTAATGGAATAAAGAGGGACGGGGTGATTTTAGAAGATCATTTTTGATAGACTTTATAAAAAGTCGCAAACAACATAGTAGTAGTCAATGATTTGCCTCATTCCAATCCCTTCATCAAAGAAATGATGATAAAGATGCGTCAGCTGATAAATCACATTGAATGCCGAAGTAGGAATAGCGATTTCTCCAATACCGTCTGGCAGGCTAACAACATTTGAGCATTGCAGATCCGCATTCCGTTTGAACCATTTCTGCAAAAGTGCATTATAGATAGGATTATTCATTGTGCAAGGGAAGAAATGCAGCTCTACCGGTACTCCATCCATAGTTGTTTCAAGATGATGAAACCTTATATCATCCTCTAGATTTAAATGACGCTTAGCATATTCTGTTATATCTTCTCTGCTAGCATTCACCCATACATCAATATCCCCTGGAGTACGAGAATATGGATTCGGATACATCAAGGCATTGCCTTGTCCTTTCAAGATGCAGCATCTGAAGCCATCCTCCCTCAACATAGCGAAGAGCTTACCTGCCACAGCATTCACCTTCATGTTCTGTTGACGAATTTGTTGTGCCTTACCCATCCAAGTCATCAGCAGTTCCCTCCCTATCGGGTTCTGCTTCAACTCCTCAGGATATTCCTTCCCCAGTCGCTCGATACCATAAAAACAGAAGCCAAGAAGAGATTGCTTAGAAGAGATTGCTTAGAAGCAAAGGAGTATAGTTGTTGCCAGTTCATATCGATTACAACATTATTCATATCCACCTTACCCCCAAGGCTGTATTGCAAGAAAGCAAAAATTAAGGTTATCTCATTCATTAAACAATTTCCACTTATCAAATTACTTCTAGAATCAGTCCAATCCCAATGCACTTCTAAAATCCGAATCATTAAAATAAGGTCTTAAAACAGGCCATTTTACAAGTCTATATTTAAGTAAAGCCTCACTTTTTTTCAATTGTCTTATACATCTCAACATATCATTCTTTTCATTAAGCAATGCATGTGCAGAAATCAAAACTCTTTTCGAGAACCTATCCTTATTCCTGAATATTTTCTTATTGATTTTATCTTTCATTTCTGCTATATTTTTTTCTGATAGTGCATTTCAGACATGAAATAATTTATGTAAATTACTCCATCAGCATACTCTGGTTTAGAATAATAATCAGATATAAAATAGTAAGCTTTTTGATATTCTTTCTTTTGTAATAAACAATAAGAATAAGTGCATATTTGGTCTAACGTAACTGGATTATCTTTCCAATGATTTTCCAATAATGATAGAACAGCATCATAATCCTCTATCGTTTCATAATAATCAGTTTTGTCTTCCAAAGTTGGATCACTTAATTTTTCAAAAGCATCTTTTATTTTAGCTTTATTATTTGTATTAAAATAAAGTTTAAACAAGAATTTTCTATAATAAATCTTCTCGTTAATATCACTCAATTTATCCAACTTAGCTAAAACTTCTTTTTCTACTTCATCAACATCTCCAAAGAAAGCGACTCTAACCTCCATGATAATATGCTCAAACGTAATAGAAGGAACAAACTCTTTCTTATATTCTTCAACTTCTCGCCGATAATCTTCCTTATTACCATTCTTCTCATATAAAGACAATAATGCCACTAAGCATTTTTCATACTTCAACGGAGCGTCAGCCTCCCTATATAAAGCACATAATTCATAAGAATAATACTTCGATACAACTTGACCATACAATACTGTCCTTTTTTTACATGAGTATCAATAAACTCTTTTATTTCTTGTTTTACTTTTTCATAATCACTCTCCTTAAGTTTGATAAGTGATATCATTCTCATCAAAGCTTCATTTTCTGGAGAAGGATTCAGTTCCAAGGACTTAGATATACATGTCTTTATATCGTCGAGCAATTTTGAATAATTATCAGCAAAACACATATCACGTGCATAATCTAGCAAATATAGAGCCTTTTGCAAAGAAATCTGAAGAGATTGCCCTTTCCAAAAAAAAAAATTCATTTTATTGTACATATTTCTTGTTTGAATCACAACAGAAATGTCGCAGACACAAAATCCCCTTACCCCATAAAGCGACTTGAGGTAATACGCTGGTTTAACCAGAAAAGCATGGTCTTTAACCAAAGTCTGTCTTGAACAGGTTGGCATAAGCATTGTTGTCTGAGTAAATGTTCAATACATGCCTACGTGATGTCTTAATCCATTTCGCAGGAACAGAGATGAACTTGAAAACAAAGGAGATTGTAGAATTCCACGATGTCTCTTGCACTCGACTTGTAATCGTTAGTCAGTATACATCTGTAGGTATATTCGCCTTCCCAAATATCAAGGTCTCCCTCTATTCGCCTTTGTCTCTGTATGACAAGACGATACGGTTTTCCTTTCCATTTCTCAACAAGGATAGAATTCAACTCAAACTCAATACCGTTGATTTCAACAGTTTTCCATCCAGTTAAGGCAAACATGGAATCGTAGAAAGAAGAGCATCTGTTGGCACGAATATAAAAAATGCCTGCAATGAGCCTCTACCATATCTACGATTTCCTCCGAACATGAGCCGCAATCCATGCGGGCACGAGAAATATATATTTCCGAAGCCTCCAATCGCTTGAAGATTCTTTCCAAAGTTTCTTTTTGGTTGAAGCGCACGTTTGTGTTGCCGTCTCTATTTTCAATACCAACAATCATGTCGTTAATGACAGCTACACCTGGACTATAGCCCAAGAACTTCTTGTAGGTTGGTTTTGCATCATACTTCTCTGTTTCAATGAACTGATGGTCAAAGTCAAAATCATACTCTTGACCGGATTTCAATTGACCAGTAGCAAGCAGGGCATTGACCAGTAAGCAGTTCATCTTGTCTGCAGTATTGAAATCATAGGATTTGCCAGAAGCAGATTTATAGGTGATGTTCTTACAAGTCAGTTCTTCGATAGCACGCAATATGGTGTCTGCGCTGCAAGTGCGAAGAGTTGGATGAAGAGACAAATGTTTCATCAGGTGAGTTGTAACATCCTCAATACATGAGCCACCACAAAGATATACGCACATCAGAGAGCGTAGAATCTCGCTATATTGATAACCAAACATAGTGCATCTCAATCCCAAGGTGGAATCTATGGTTTGAGCTAAAAGAGCATCAAATTGCTCCATAATCGAAAAAATTCCCCCAAAAGGAGTGAGTTTCTCAGATTTTATTTGTACAGAATTTTTTTGCCATGTCATTCAGAATTTTGTTTGTTTTTATTTTACAACACTAAGATAAGTGAAATTTCTGACATGGCAAAATCCTGAGCAACTTTTTTTTGTTGCTCAGGTGCTTATAAAAAATATTAAATTATAGTTCGTTAATAATTCAATAATGTGCTAAGCAGCTATACGCTGTAAGCACGAGAGATCTTTGAAAATCTTGCTAATTAAAGTTCGGTTCGGGGTGTACCCGCTTGCTTTAAAAATTCGTTTCACCAGATAAATATTGGTCATCAGTGACTTGAATGAAGACATAGAATATTCCATTCCCATCTCCTTCATAGTTACCTTGGCAACATTTAGTGATGTGAACGAAGCATTGAAAGCAAAATCGAGTTTCCACTTATCGCGAGCCTGGCAGTCCATAAGACCAGTATAGCCTTTGGCGTCACGAAAGCAAAATTCAATCTGGAACCTGGTTCTATAATAAAGAAGTACTTCTTCACCCGAAAGTGAGGTATCTGTAGAGAAGAATAGTTTCTTCTTGCCATTCGGCATCTGCCAGATGACAAGTCTAACTTTACACCTGAGTGCCTTGGAATAGGCTATCAAAGTATAAGCTGTTCCTTCTATATCTTTCATCTCCATCTTCTCCATTCGAGTGAGGTCAAGATTCTTCATATCAATCTTGCCACGAATCTTCAACTGCATCTTTAAAGATATTCATATATTGGTCAAGTCCTGTATTCATATAATTTTGCGTTTGTCGTGATTTGCAAAGTTACTGAAAATCAGCGACTTGACCAACTTTTTAGTTAAGTTTTCATAAGTTAAGATTTCATAAGCATTTCTTAATATAAGTTATTGATTTACAGACGATTAATATCAACAGTATGTCACCATCGTGCACCTCGAATATCATGCGATATAGAAGAATTACCATATTTTGCTCACCGCTTGACAACAAAGAAGGATTAATACTGATACCTTGTTCATTGAATGCCTTCAAGCCATAAGTAGGAGAGAAACTAATTGACTTGTGTAAGAAATGCTTTTCCCTAAGAATGGAAGCGAATAAATTCAAATCATTCAATAGTCCGATATACTTATCTAGCATATCACGCAAATCCAACAGATAGGCTGAAAGTAAACGAGCATTTTTTTCATTATAAGGTCGAATCTTCTCATATGTAATGCCAAACTGCCCAAGAGCATTAATCTTTGTTTGGACATCAATAGCTATTGCTGAATATTCATCCTTGCTGAGAACTTGAGTATCTGCATCTAACAAGCGATCCATCAAATGGTTTTACTCTCCTGCACATTTGACAGGAACTCTATGCGTTTCTGCTCAAGCATATCTCCCAAGCTCTCAGCCACGACATCTACAGTGTCTATTTCTTTCATTTCGCTAGATGGAAAAGGATAACTATCATCATCTTCAGAAACAAGGTGAATCTGCTTAACACGCTGTGCAGGAATCATAAAAGCTCTGATTGATGACTGAATCATCTCGAATGAAATCGCATTCTGTCTCTTACATAGATATGCCACGATTTCCTTCATCTTCGATTGCATCAAGTCAGGCCAGTTGCTATCTTCAGGCATATAATCGGCCTTGTAAATAACGGTAAAGGCTTTGTAGAAATTATGCCGACCAACGGTTACTGAGCTCAGAAGCTTCTTGTCCCGATACCATGCATAGGTCAAAAGTTTCTCTGGATTGATGTTTTCATCTTGAAGTTCTTTATTGCCAAACATTGCCTGTTCGGAACTATTTGAAAGCATTTTCAAAAGCAAACCATCTTCGAAAGATACTTTTATCTCCTCAAAATCCAGTTTATAAAAGAACCATAGGTTTGACTCAGCGATATTTTTTACAATATTCAATATCGTAGTCTTTCCCATACCGTTATAACCTGTCAATACCAATAAATTTTGGCTTAGCAGATTGGCTATCTTGTAGGTGTAAACACCATATAAGCCCTTGATGTAAATTTCAGAAATTCTCATGATAGTACGTTATAAAGTGAGTCCAAAACAGACTTCAAGTCTTCGTTGACTACAAAATGACCTACCTTCTTGATATTTGAGTCATCTTTTGCACAGACGGCCGAATCGTAATGAGGGTAATCATCACTCTTGCTACGGTTGTTTTCCCAATGCATCGGACGCAGATTATAGATATTACTATCACCGCCCTTCACCTGAGGATATACATGGTCTATCTCCCAGCCAAACGGACTCTGTTTCCCATATTCATTTTTGACAATCCAAGCACCGCAACAATCCTTTCGGAACAACGCTTCATCATATCCTTTTACAATGATGCCCTTGCTCCAAACCTTGTCGATTATACTTTTGTCGAAATTTCCACTCATACTATTAATTGTAATATTCGAATATTTAATGCAAAGGTATATTTTTTATCGAGAATAAACAAATTTTTTGTGATTTATTTACCTAAATCATAAGATAAACTCCCTTTATGTTGCATTTTCACCTTTCTACCACCCCGATTTGCTCCAAGATTCACTTTATCATTGAAGGGCTCCCACAGATCTCACGGATTCTTTTTCGTTGCAGCAACGGGGATTCTCATTTGGTCTCAATGGAAAAACTACGAAGGAGTCGAAGATTCGTGAGATTCGAGAGATCCGTGTTGAAAAATTCAACATTCCTCACTCTGCTCTTAAGGATTCAATCACAAACCTTTCGAAGCTCGCCTTATAGCCACCGTCCATCGGGCAGGGATCGTCGGGATAGGACTTGTGATACTCCTCTTCCATGTTGTCAAGATAGTCCATTATCTGCATCACCTGGTCTTTGGTGCAGTGATACTTCTTCTGCGAAGAACGAAGCAGGCAGTAGGACTGGGTATGACTGGCATAACCCTCTTAGACATGCTTGACTGAATTCTCATTCATGTGGCCAGCCTCCTTTAAGGTGCGTACCACATTGCTACTGCCGCCGAGAAGGGGTGAATACTTGCCCCAAGCATTCACCTTTTCGGCTCAGGGGTGAACCCTAGTAAAAAGAACTTTGTATATACAGCGCATGCTAGAATTATAAGAGTCTCTATTACAATGGGTTATAGGGTATATTTAACACATTATTAACGCTAAAGGTTGGCATCGGGGTTCACCCTTCACCGACTTCATCGCCAAGTGTTCACCCACACTCTTACTTAGAGAACGACTATCCCCTGCAGGATACCGCCCCGACCTGCACTTCTAGGGGGCGTGGTAAGTAAGGGGAGGGTACTTTCTAAGACTTTCCTTATGTAAAGGTTCGTTGATAGTTACGACAGCTAAGTATCATGGTTACGATGCCAAAACACGCTATTTTATGTAAGTAATTGAAAATGAAACATCTATTTGTTTCATTAGAAGAAGAGGTTACGAATTAGAAATATACAGGATGTAGTATCCTGCTGTAATTTGCATAACCAATTAAAAGAACTCTTTCGGTTGCAAAAGTACAAAATTAAATCGAAGATAAAGAATGTTTCCTGCATATTTTTTTTATCTTCGATTTATTATTTAGACGAGAATCATCATACCGACATTTCTGTTTCTCGAACAGTTTTAGCCATAAAGACACCTCTGACAGACAACGCTCCAAGTTCTAATAGTTTCTTTCCAATTTGGACTAAACTTGTACCAGTCCACGTCATCAACAAGCAACACATGCTTGCCTTTTATATGTATCCGATTGAATGTCAGATTTTCAATTTTGTTCTTCCCAATTGTACCTTTCATCTTTTTCTCTATCAAATTCAATCCACAGAGTTATGCCTTGAAATAATTCAAGACTATACTGCCAAGGACTTTTCTTTGTTTGCCGTGCTGACAACGGCTGACTTTTATAGCCACAACTCGCAGTTCCATTTTTTATCGCACAATCCAAACGACATGAAACAGTGGCACGCCACCTTTTCATGTCTCAGTAGTACGGCATGAGGAAAAGTGTTTCTTTTTGTCGGTTGCAGGCTAACCGATCAAAATAAACACCATTCCTTGATTTGCCGTACAATTTTGTTTGCATACTCCACCGCAAGAAAGAAGTCATTGATGTAAACCCCAACGACCACTTTCATGCTTGGCTGCACAGCCTTGGAGAAAACCCGATGCAAGAAGCATGGACAAGCCATACTCTTCTTTCATCGGAATTTCTCTGAAGGCTGTGCCATTATTGTATGCGATTTCCATTTTCCTAAAAACATATGCAAAACAGTATTTATATCCATTTCTCAGAAATGAGTATGCGATAATCGTGCAGTCCAAAAACTTCCGTGAAGTTTCTATTTTCATTTGCCGCTCTGATTTTCTTTCCTCCACAGGGTCTTTCCTTTTGGCATCAACCGTTATCGTGCAGGTGCAAAGGTATGGCAGCGGGCTTTGGAAATAAAAGGTCGAGCCTTCGGTTTTCGAAAAAATCTCCACACCGTTGGGTAGTATTTTTCCGAAAAACCTTGTATTTCCAGCCTCACCGCCCTTGAAAGGCACCTGAAACGAAACGACCGATGCGACAGGAAGACGCAAAAAAAAATGTCGGAAAAGGGAGCGACAAAAAGGTGAAGAAACGAGAACTTCCCTTCAGTTCCTGGAACCGCAAATAAATTTAATTCAAGGCTATATGACAACAAACATCAACATAACACAGACTTGGTGGAGATTACTCTCCGCAGTCGGCTCAACCCTCATCACTTTGGTGGCTTGGTTGGGATATATGGCTCTCTGCATGGTCGGTGAAGTCATATTGGGAATTGTGAAGTTCATCTTCGGTATCATCATTTCCATTCTTTCTATGGTGGTACTGATTGGAACATTCATTTGGTTATTAACACTTTAAAGTACAAGCGATATGAACAGAAGCATTGAAGCGATACCTACATGGTCACTCTGCTACATCATCAATGGCGATGCAAGCGGACTGACAGACGAGGAAATCCGTATGGTGGACGAAGCCATACGCAAGAACAATATTGAGATAGTAAGTCCGAGATACAACGATGACATGTGCACAGGACCTTACTTCAGCCATTATCCGTTCTTCGGACTGCCTACAGAAGTTGAGGACTGCGACATCATCTATCATGAGTAACAACCCCTTTAACAACATCAGATATGAACACTACAGAATATTTCAAGAGAACCATACAAGCCTATTTGGAGGAGCGTGCTATGGAGGACGAACTCTTTGCAGCCAAGTATGACAACCCCGACAAGAACATAGACGATTGCGTCACCTATATCCTTAATTGGGTACAGAAGAGCGGTTGCAACGGCTTTTGCGATGACGAGATATATGGGCAAGCCATCCACTACTACGAGGAGAAGGACATCGAGGTAGAAAAACCATTGAACTGCCAAGTGTCTGTTAACCACCACATTGAACTCACAGAGGAGGAGAAGGCACAAGCAAGACAGGAAGCTATCCGCCAATATCAGCAAGAGCAGATGAACAAGATGCGTAACAGAGATACCGCCAAGCGCATCTCACAGAGAACGGAAACAGAAGTACACCAACCATCATTATTCGACACGTTATGAAACCAAGAACGAAATATCAGAAGCAAGTCGTAACCTCAAACAAGGGGTTACGACCTATCAAGGGAGCGCAAATGCAATGGGCATTCCGTGAATGTCTTGACCACTATGCCTTTCAGTTGAAGCACGGACAGACCACCTGCATGGACTGCGGACACACTTGGACTACGGACGAGGATGCGGACAAATGTGTCTGCCCGAAGTGTAAGGCAAAGTTGGAAGTGCAGCGCACCAAGCGACAGAAGGCAATGTCTTCTACCTATTTCTGCGTACTCACCGAGCGCAAGGGACTACAACTTATGCGAGCATATCAGATGAAAGCCTATTACCGCAAGGGACAAAAGGCAGACATTTATTGTTGGGAGGTGGCACGCTATTGGATGAACGAGAAAGGCAAGGTGGAGGTTATGGCACGTAAGCGCACAATGGGTATCTATATGGACACGTTCTGCTACGACTCCGACATTGAACTGCGCAAGGACAACACCACCTATCAGCATATTGCCTCATTTCCGGTCTGCCCCGATATGAAAGTCATTCCTCAGATATGGCGCAACGGCTTTGACGGAGCGTTTCACGGCATCGAACCGCTTACATTGTTCAAGGCGATGCTGACAGACCACCGCATCGAAACGATGATGAAACAATGTCGTTACGGACACGTCCGCCACTTCATAGACCATCCACGGCACTTGGAAACTTGTTGGAATGCCTACAAGATAGCCAACCGCAACCATTACCTTATTACAGACATCGGCAAATGGGCGGACTACATCTGTATGTTGGTAGAAATGGGCAAGGACATCAGAAGTCCACATTACATTTGCCCCGACAACCTTGAAGCCGAGCACGACAGAATATCCGAGAAAATCAGAGCCAAGAAAGAAAAGGAGCGCACCGAGGAGGAGATACGCAAGGCATTGAAGAACGAGGACAAGTTCAAGGAAATGAAGAGCCGTTTCTTCGGTTTAATGTTCACGGACGGCAATATCGTGGTGAGAATGCTTGAAAGCGTCAGGAGCACGTTCTTGAGGGCAAGGCGATGCATCATTGCGTAGGCAGCGGTACAAACTATTCACTCAATCCCGACTGCATCATCTTCTCAGCAAGAATAGCCGAACAAAGGGTTGAGACCGTGGAGTTTTCACTCGAACAGATGAAAGTCGTACAATGCCACGGACTACAGAACAAGGATACCGAACATCATGCCGACATCATCAACTTGGTGAACAGCAATGCAAGACTTATAGAGCAACGAATGGTTGCAACGACATAAAATCCATATCGGCGAAGCGATGAAAATTCGTTCCGCCACTTTCTTTCATGAGCCGAGGAGCGGAAAAGAAAGTGGCAAAGAAACCGTCTTTTCCTTATCTGCGATGCTTGCAAAGAACAAAGGACAGCCCCCAATCAAAAGGACTGTCCTAGTTTATAAAACCTTATACTATGGAGTATACAAGAGCAGATACTCCATTTTTCTTCTTCGCTCGATGGAAGGCACTATCTTTCCGTTCCACCTTTTGAAGTCCACATAGTCACGATAGATGTTTCTGTTGCCACTTCGCATCTTGGCATACATCCGGCTTTTCATCACCTTTCCACACCCCACATTGTAGGCAAGTGTAGCCAAGAGCAGCGAGTCACGACCGAAGTCACGAAACATGGCGCAGAGCTTTCTGAGGTCAGAGCGCAGCAATGCATCGGCTTGCCGTTCCGTCATTATTGGAGAAAACTTCTCGCCAGGCAACAGCTTGTGTCCATATCCGACATAAGGATGGTGCTTCGGTCCGTGCAGACCCTCGTACTTCTTGATGCAGGCGACAGCCAACTCAAAACGTGACACATGACAAACTCGCTTTATCGCCCCTTGCGTCTGGGCAGACAAGCTGCCCGATACAAGAAGCAAGGCTAACAATATCATCAACCTCATACGCTACCGAGTTTGTTGGCACTTCTCGCAAACTCTTCCTCGTCGTCTGTGTCGTTGAAGCTGAACTCCATTTCGTATGACTTGCCGAAGTTGTCCTCTACAACCACGGTCAGCGTCTGTGTCTCCGTGCTTGCCGAGGTGTAGTAAAGACGGAACTTCTCGTTCTCCAACAGATAGCGGTCGTTTGGCTGGAACACCGTTCCGTTCTCCATTCTCAACGAACCTTTTCCGTCATGCTGAAAATAGCGGATGGTGTAGATGGTGCCGTCAAACTTGCCATCCGCCTTCAACTCGCAGCGGATTTCAACGGTCTGTCCACGCACAATGTCCTTTGGCACAGGCATCGTCTCCACCTTGAAAGGATACGACTGCTGAATGTCCAGCTCATCGCTGCACGATGAAAGGATTACCGACACGGCACACACGAAAAGGAATGCCAACACGCTCACTGATTTCTTGATTTTATTGTTCTTCTTCATTGTCTTGTTGCTTTTTGAATGATTGTTACTTTCTTGTCTTATGGCTCATCAGGTACTCGTTCAAGTCCTTGTAGCCAGTGTATAGATGCGAATGGTCAATGACCTTATCGCCATATCGCTTTTGTAATTCTGCATGGGCATTCTCGCCAGCTTCGTCATTGTCCAAGTGACAGTACACTTGTGCATAGCCATCTAAAAGATGATGCACCTTTTGCATATTAGTCACCGAATTGAGAACAATATGATCCTCACCACGACCTATGTCAAGAATTACGGCAGAGAGGAAATCCATAAAACCCTCGTACAGATGGCAGACGTTGCTGTTCCTGCCAATGAGAGTGACGTCCTTTGGCGACACGCAACCTTTGAAGAAACGGTTGCGTATCTCGTAGCCACCGCTGTTGTTCTTGAAGCCGACAGCAAAGAACTGTTTGCCATTATATCGGTATTCCACCTGACAGCAGAAACGGCTCGCCACGTCAGCTGATATGCCACGCTCACGCAAGTACTGCCGAAGTGCAGGATGACTCAAAGGCTTTTCCACAATATCACTAAAGGGATTGCCTTTCGCCTTCACAGCCTTTTCCGCTATTCTTTGATAATGCGGAAACGATGTCGGGAAGCTGCCACTAAGTGTTTCAGATATGAACTTGGCTTGTGCCACAAACTCATTGCTGTTGATGAACTCCCCTGCGAGGTTGAAGATGTCACCACCTCTGGCGATGCCATAATCATACCAGACATTCTTGTCCGTTGATACCCGAAGCGAAGGATTGCGGTCGTTGCGGTATGGCGCATGATACCAAAGTCCCGAAGCCTTGTGCTTGACAGGCTCAATGCCGAGAACATAGAGAAAGTCCACGATAGGCACTTGTTTGATTTCATTGATGTCCATAGGCTCACTGTTTTAGTTGATGATGAACTTCATACCGATGCCAAACTGCGTGTGGAAATGTCCCGTGCTGTTGCCCCAAACAAGCCTTTCCTTAACGGAAGCGGTCAAAGCTATAGCATCCGACAGGTATATTTCCGTTTCCAATGCCACGGCACCACCATAGATAAACGCTCCCTTGTTCTGCAAGGTCGCTCCGTCCGACATGGTTCTCTTGCCCCAGTTTACGGACTCATAGCCAGCCAGTGCCGTACCTCCGATATAGAACAGCACCGTCTTACTGTTGTCGGAAAGGAAGTTGTAGGAATAACCGAACTCACCCGTCATTTGTGCTATTGGAACGGAAGTTTACGGTAAGGCAGATGTACTTGCAGATATTCCGCCCCATACGTCCACTTGTCACCACCCTTGGTATAGCTCGAAAGTCCGAGACCTGCATAATAGCCAGCCTTGCAGGACTTCTTGCCGTTATATACTCCGTCAGCCATGCCGACCTTCACCTCGATGCCTTTCATCTGAGGAAGACATCGTTGGGCGAATGCCTGCCCTGCGGTGAGGGCAAGCATCGCCATGATTGCAATGTTTCTTCTTTTCATCCGTTACTTCACGCTAAGTTCGTTGATTGTCAAAGCTCGCACCAAGTCGCTGTTCTCCACGACAAACGACTGATGGCGACCGCCTTCCTTCTCGTTCATCTCCACGACAAGCTCCTTGTCGTCGGGAATGGTGAATTTCGGCAAGCAGAACACCGTCTGCTCCGTTTTCTTGCCAGCCACACGCACCACATAGTTGTAGGCACGGACAGGAAGAAGCACCTGCTCCTGAATGGCGGTTCGCTTCGCCACCTTCTTGTCCACCACCTTGAATGTGATATAGTCCACGTCAAACGGCACGTTGCTCTGGTTCTTGATTTCTGTGTGGAAATACAGCAAGTCGCTGTGTACATAGATGCCCTTCAAAAGGTACTGGATTCCGAAACGCTTGCTGCCGATGTGCTTCACCTTGCGTTTGTTCTCCTTATGGATTGACTTCATGATGAGGTGTACCAGCATGGGACTTTCCTTGCCCAACTCCTTGAGATAAATCTCCTGCGCATTGTTCGGGCGGTTCACCGCCTCGCCGTCATGGATGAAGTCAGCCATCTCGATATTGAGCATGAGCGGTTCTTTGGCATACTTTACGCTGAAGGTGTAGAATGAGCCATCCTCCGTGATGACGCTCATATTGGTCTCCTTTTTGAAATTTTTCACGGCTGCTTTACACGGATAACATTCTCCGCACCGTCCGCCTTGCCAGCTATCAAATCCTCTGATCCCAAGTCAACGTACTTGATAGAGGCAGGAAAGAGAATATGAACCGTCTTGTCATAAGTCACTTCCAAACCATGAGGTGGAATCATGCGGTCGAAGGTCAGCTTCTTGGTCAAGCCGTGATAGAGGTTGCTGTTCTCTTCCTTCTGTGGATACACCTCCTTGGTCAAGGTCAGTTTCTCTTTCTGATCGGAAGAAACATTGCTTACTTGCTCAGTCTTTACAGACTTCTGCGCTTTTTTCTTGCCTGTCTTCTGCGCTGATACAGTGCAGGCTACGCCCAGCATAAGGGCGAACATGATTGTTGTCTTTTTCATTTTGGTTTGCTTTTAATTAAACTTTTGGATTAAGTGGTATAAATGTTGTTGCCTTTCGGCTAATCTTCCTCTTGGTAGAGCATGACCCTGTAGCCAGCCTTCAGGTGTATCTTGACGGTACGCATCTTCTTGGAGATATACTGCGACACGCCTTGTATGACACCTTTTCCCAAGTCGGAGGCAAGCTGTGCCCCGGCATTGGAGGAAATGTTGATGCTGCTGTTCAACGAGCTTCCCATGTTGGCACCGACTTCCTTGGCAGCGTCAACCTCCATCGACTTCGGGATGAAGATGCCCTCCTGACCGTCATTGTCATAGACGGCAAGCTCAATCGGGATAATCATGCCGTTGTGCTCTATGGACTTCAAGGCTATGGAAAGCCTTTCGCCTTGCAATCGTGCCACTCCGACAATGACAGAATTTCGTGGTATCTCCCTATTGCCGACACGCATGACTTCCAACAGTCTCAACCTTACTGCCTGTCCGTCCGTTATGGTCTGGTTGCCGTGGATGCAGGCAGAAATCGTGTTCTTGTCGGAAATACCACCTCTTCCGATGGCGGTATTGAACCTTGTCGAAGCCTTTTCCGAGTAAGAGGCTACAAACTCCCCGTTACTCATGGAGCGGGTCAAAGACGAGACCACACGCCTTTGCACTTGCCTTACATGGGAAACCTTGGCTTTCTTGCCCTTGGTGACAGCTTCCTTGTTTTCCTCTGTTGCAGTTTCTGCCGATGAAGGACTTGCCGCATAGGCGTTTCCACCAGGCATGTACTTTGCCGCAAGTTGATAGGACTTCTCCATAAGAGCAACTTGCTCGTCCATATTGGAACGCTTGTTTTCCTGCTGCATCATGCTTGCCTCCAGCTCGTCAAGACGTTTTCTCAACTCAGCATCTTCGCTGCTTCCACCTTGTTGTGGCTGTTCATAGAAACCGCCCAAGGTTGTGTTCAAGATTTGGTATGCCTCGGCAGACGAGCGGATGGCATCCGCCTCCTGTCTTTCTTCCTTTGTTGGCTGCTGCCCAGACTGCATCAGGTCAAAGTCCTTTTCTTGCCGTGTAGCAGTCGAATCAATGCCTGGCATGTACTCACCAAGAGTGTTCATTGCTCTGCTTTTTTCCTTTTGCTTGTTGGCAAGATCCTCCTTGGAATATGCCTTGCGCTTGTCCGCCTCCACATCTGTCTTCTCCGCATCAGGCATTTCCATGTTGAATCCCTTGCTGCCTTTCTCTCCCACTGATGCAGACGGCTTGAAGATGAGCCATAGCACCAGACCGCAGACGAGGCACATGCACGGTATGGCAATCATCTTGTTACGCTTGATACGCTGCTCTTCGGTCAAAGGCTTCTTTTCCTTTGAAGCCTTATCCGGCTCCACCTTGTCATTCTTCTCTTTCTCCATGTATCAATTCATTTTGGTTGGTCACTTGCTGCCCCTTGTCGGTGGGCAACTTTACACTCTCAATATGCTCAACCTCTATATTAGAGGTCTTGCCGTTTCCGAAGTTGATGATGGCTGAACCTATCATGTAAAGGCTACAGAGGGCAAACAAGCCGAACATGACGAGCACGACTTTCAGTCTCACCCTTGGCGGAAGGGAATCCAGCCTGTCACGCAGTCTTCCCTTAATACCATTCACCTTTTCTTGGATTGTCTTTATCGGATTTTCCATTCTTGCTATTTTTATCGTTCTACTGTACTGATGTCCCTGTTCTCCACAATGGTGAAACCTTCAATGGTAAAACCATTCGGGTTATCGTCGGAGCGTGTGGCATTCACTAACCTGCATACGGTGACAAGACTTCTCTCCGTCACATTGCTCTCTCGGAGTATCACCTGCCGTGCGTAGGTCTTGGCTTGATAAGGGTAGTTATCAAAGTTACAGACCACGCTGTCAACTTGCAGCGACTGGTTGATGTTTCCTGCAATGAGTCGGTTATAAAAACCTTTCTCCGCAAAGTCCTGGTAATAGTTGTATGCGCTCTTGTCTGCCAGCAGCAAGGCTCGTTTCACGTTGTGCTCGATGGCGCTCTTTTCGGGAGATAGCGTAAAGAACAGCTCATGAAAGCGTCTCACGTGTTCCCTTGCCTCGGCAGGTCTGTTCTGTGAGAGGTCTTGCGAGAGGGCGAGCATCAGCGACTTGCCTCCATCAAGGACGTATATCTTCTCGCGTTGCTTCTCCGCAAATCGGAATGCGAACACCACCGAGCATATTGCAACAACAGCGCAACCGATGACGAGGACGATGCAGAACAGGCGTATCTGCCTGAACGAGGTCTCGATATTCTTCAATGACTTGAATTCCATTTTTCTTTTCGTTGTATTGTTCATGAATGACTATATTTTCTTAAATCCGCTCTTGATGAGCCTTCCAGCACGTCCTGCCACATTTCCAGCCGTTGCTCCTGCGATGCTTCCGCCCAGTGAGCCTGCCGTGTTCACGTTCCGGTTGTAGTTGCCGATACCGCCACCTGCCTGTATGATCCATCCCGCCACGGTCGGTATGGTGAAGTAACCGATGATTCCGATGATGAGGAAAACGATGTAAACACCGTTGCTTGCCTCAATGGAAAAGTTCGGATCGTTTTGCAATGCCTCGATGTCGTTTTGCAGCATCAGCACCTGTATCTTGGCAAGGATGGTACTGAACAAGTCCGAAACGGGTAGCCAGAGATAAATCTGTATGTACCTGCAGAACCATTGCGTCAGCGTGGACTGGAATCCGTCCCATACCGATATGGCGAAACAAAGCGGTCCGAGGATGGACAGGACAATGAGGAAGAATGTCCTCAGCACGTCTATGACCAATGCGGCGGCTTGGAACAGCAGCTCCAGCAGTTCACGAAAGAAATCACGGATGCTCTTTTTCATGCTGTACATGCCACGCTCCACATACATTCCCGCCATTGTCACCACGTCGCCGGGTGACCAGCCGAGTTCGTCAAGCTGCTTGTCAAACTCCTCGTTGCTCACAAGGTATGCAGTTTCCGGATTACGTTTCATCGCCTCATATTCCAACTTGTCTTTCTGCACCCGGTATTCATTCATGTCGAAGGTCTGTGTCTCCAGCATGGAATGTGTACCTTGCACAATGGGACTCATCACGCTGTTGAGCGTACCGAGTACGATGGTCGGGAAGAACATGATGGCAAGTCCGATGGCAAACGGACGGAGCAGCGGAAATACATCTATCGGCTCTGCCCTTGACAGTGACTGCCAAACCCTCAGGGCGACATAGAACAGCGCCCCAAGTCCTGCAAGTCCCTTGGCAATGTCCGTCATGTCGGAGCACAGCGGCATCATCTCGTCATACAGGGAACGCAGTATCTGGTGAAGATTCTCGAAATCCATAGGCTACCAGTATTTCTCGTTCGACTTGCCGTAGAGTCCCATGATGCGGTCGAGGTCGTTTTTCTTCTTGGCACGCAGATAACTCACGGAAATGTTCTTGTTGGTGTAGTAGCTCACGAGATTGCGGTAACGCTTCATCTTCGAGTAGCAGCGTTCCACCACGTCCATTCGCTCCTTGTCCGTCATGGAAAGGGTCGTGATGTTCACTACGTTCTTCAACTCAGTCAGCACATCGTTGCTTTCCTCCAACAGTTTGGTATAACCGAAGCCGATGGCGGAGAGTTCCTCCACGGAGAAATTGTCATCGTGCATCATCTTCTGGTAGTTGTTGATGTAGATGTCCGTGATGTCGCCCACCATGAGGATGGTCTGCTGCACCTTGCGTGCATCCTTGACGAGGTTGTTCACCGACTTCAGCGCATCGTAGTACTTCTTGCCCTGCTCGTAAATCTTCACGGTCTCCTTGAAGTTGTTGATCATGTTCTGAGCCGTCGAAGACGTGTGGACGATGTTGTTGGACGAGTTGATGATACTCTGCGCAATGTTTGTAGGGTCTATGACAGACCACTGTGCGCTTGCCTTTCCCACCATCAGCAGGAACAGGCAGATTGCCATGATTACTTTTGTTCTCATTTTTACTTTTGGATTAAGTGGATAATGAATTTCATTTGTTCTCTTGTTTGTCCTCTGCAAGCTGCCGGATGGCAGCTTCCATGTCGCCACCGAGTTTCTCCGCCAATGCCCTTACCTCCAGTTTCTCACTTTCCTCAGTCGTATAGGCGAGATATTCCTGCGTGGACACCTCTGTGGCATATACTGCCGACTGCGTTCCGCCAAGTCCTATCCATACTTCCTTGTAGAGACGTGACGGGTCGTTGGACTGGTTGATGGAGAGAATCTGCGACTTCTCCTTTTCCGTCAATCCGAGCAATGACTGTATCTGCTCGAACTTGTTCACGAACTTCCTCTGGTCAAGGAGTATCTTGCAGTCTGAGTTGTTGATGATACTGTCCTTCACGATAGCGGAGGATATGATGTCCTCAACTTCCTGCGTCACCACAACCGCCTCACCGAAGAACTTTCTGACCGTCTTATAGAGATACTTGATATAGGACGCCATGTTTGCCGAAGCTATCGCTTTCCATGCTTCTTCTATCACTATCATCTTGCGGATGCCTTTC